>Ga0255265_1000005_pt1 | contig 27017 bp, 1 predicted proteins | sample AtltaT_25_FD_183549 | JGI IMG/M metagenome (GOLD analysis project Ga0255265, IMG submission 183549) | Metatranscriptome of freshwater microbial communities from Altamaha River, Georgia, United States - Atl_Cont_RepA_0h (Metagenome... | ecosystem: Environmental > Aquatic > Freshwater > River...
ATTTATACATACTAATAAAAAAGCTTATTCTTTAATACATCACCTTTAATACAATATATTCCGTATAAAAATATAAGTATTGGATATATAATATATAATATACATATCGTTGATTATCTTCTCATGATAATATAAATAAATATTCCTATATACATTTGAAACTTTATTTCTTCCTTTTCGAACTTCTTCACTTCTAGTTGTCTACATATTCATTTATCATATAATCATTAAAAACCCATCAACGAAACAACGAAACATTTGAAAATAAATCTTTTTTCTAACTACCCTTCCATCATTTTTTCTTGTATCGAAAAACGATTCTTATTTTTTTTTAAATCTCTCGTTTGTAAAACCATCAATCACACCATAATATATTTCTAAAATAATTTGTTTTTTTCTTTAATAAATTTCAAGTCGAGTACATAAGGATAATCATAACAAACTTCAAGACCTAAAAATATATTTTATTGAATTATATATAATAAAATCTATTTGTATAATAATCAAACCAAAAAAATGACAAATTATTTTATTATAATTTCTTACCATAGAACCTACAACAACCGTATATCTACATATACATATATCTTTTTATAATAGTTAAATCTCAGAATGTATAAAATATATCATATATAATAATCACACCAATAAAATAAGAATAACAAACAAAAAAATTAACCAGCCCAAAATGATATAATTAACACTACTCAATAAAAAAGAAACGTGTACAAACAATTCGTTCCTAAAACCGATTAGTGTAATTCCACCGCAATTGTGTCTTCCAATAATATTTTACATTGCGTGGACAAACTTACAATATTCCAAACACCAATATCATTATTTCTCTACCGCAGCAGCTTCTTCTAATAATGCTTTACGTTGTGCCGACATACTTACCATACTACCCGTACCTGTTGCCGCTTGTATAGCACCAATTTGCGCTTTATTTTTACGTCGTTTATTTAATGGATTAACTGTTTCATTATCATCCATACCAAAACCTTTTGGTGCAAATGTACGACGAGCTGCATTACCCGATGCCGTAGTCGATAAACCTGTCGATGCAGATCCTGTTGTGGTGGTACTAGCATTAGTCGCACCTGCCCGATTACGAATACGATTACGTTCTTCTTTTTGTTCTTCCGAATCCGTTTGTCGTTTTTGTAATATCATACGAGCTTGGGCTGATTTTACTGCTAATTGTTGTACTTCCGTTTGAATTCGAGCAAATTCACCTCGGAATACACCCCATAAAGCATAATCAGGTAACGTATCTTCCGGCATATCCGCAATGGTTTGTTCTAAAATTTCGGCACTGGAACCACCATTTGCGGTCGTAAATAATGGATTGATGGCTTGATCAACTGCTCCTAAAGTCCAATTTGCCCGACGAGCTGCTTTACTTGCTCGCATTGTTTCGGCCATTTCTTCTGCGGTAGATTTACCACCTGTTAAAGAACGACCCGAACTTTGTTTGGTAGTTTTATTAACCCCATTCTTTTCATTCTTTTCAATTTGTTTTTGTAATTGTAATAATCGTTTACGACGACTTTCGGTACCATATAAAGTAGCTACTTCGGCTGCAACAACGGAAAAGAAATAAACTAAAGTTAAGATAATGGTACCAACAATCACCGTTGTTACGGAATCTTTTGCATCTGAATAATACGATGCTGATTTTGCTTGACTAGCGTACATAATACCCATTAAACTAACAATCATCGCACTAAATAATAATATTTCTTCTACCGTATTATAACGGAATAACCAACCACGTAATACACCAATTAATAATTTCGCATCAATTTGTCCTTTAGCATTTAAGATATTTTTATGGGAACGAATACGACCACGCGCTTCAACATTTTCTAATAAAGCATGTAAACGTAAATGCATACGATTACCCATTACAGCTGATCGCATATGCGAACGTAACACATCTTCATAATCGGCTGGTCCCATATATGGTGAATTCATTACTTGCGCAGCATAACTAACAAAAATAACTAATAAAGCCGCAGCAAGTTGGAACGTAGCATTACGATTGAATAAAATATACGTTGCGGCAATACAAAATTTACGGAATAATATCGCTAATACCCAATAAACTTTATCGGGTTTAAATTGATAATAAATACGTCCATAACGTTTACGAGTAGGATAAGCACGAGGATTCGTTAATCGATCATCCCCAACACCTTTTGCACGTAATAATTGATCTTCCATAATTAATTCAAGATTTGAACGAACTAACCAAAATGTGACAAATGGATAACCAGCAACATAAATAATAATTGCAACGACCGCATAAGGTATTAAGAAACGTTGGGTACCACCAGGTTTACCACATTCTTCAAATACTGCGGTTAAATAGGTACGTCCATCAGGAGGTTCGGTAGGTTGACAATTAAACATATCTAATACGTTACGAGTTACGTAAATATATAAAACGTACATTAATAAGAATACGGACGATACTAATGCACTACCATGATTAGCATAATTTACTTTACGTCGTTTAATTAATCCTTCATACGAAATAGTTCCTGCAGTTAATAAACCAAATAATAAACCAATACAAATTGGTAAACCCATAATAAATAACCATTTATTACGATATGCTAAATTTGGAATAACACATTCGGGAGCAACAATTTCAATATTTAAATTAAACGCGGATAAGATATGGAATATTTCTTTGACAAGGGGTGGCCAAGCAACTTTGGAATTTGCAAAAATAGCTAATACTTGTGCCCAATCAATAAAAATAGCGATAAACGCAATATTAATTTTCTTTTTATTTAATACATACGAACCCGCGCCACCAAATAATACTAACATTACAAAACCAATGACTAACGCCCATGGTGAATCCGGACATTTAATACATTCATTACCTCGTTTATAAAATCCTAATTCACATACCGCACAACGGAACATGGGTGATTCACTCTTATACCCTTGGGCACAATAGTTATCACCGATACAAGCTTCTGGAGGTTCGCAAGCAACAATACAAACATCCCGTCCGTTAAAGACTGCTGGTGGACAAGCATCTAACATACCTGTTGTTTTAAAATCCGAAGAATTTAAATTATAGAATAATGCACGAGGACGAGGATATGAATGGGTACCACCATCAATTTCACTTTGGGTACCTGGTACACGAATACGTGTATCAAATCCGTAACAATTTGCTCCAATAGGACAACGTAAACATTTTTCATCTTCTTTACCATAAAATCCTGGTGAACAACCCGCAAATAATGCACCACTCGAATTACGACTATTAAAATTCCATTGACCAGCTGCTTTATAGGAAATATTATGATAACCAGCGGGTAAATCCGGTGTAGCACACGTTAACATTGTATAACCACCACGAGTTTGTCGTTCTGCTTGATCACAAGGATATGATTCAATATTAATAATAATTTCTAATTCATCATCTGTCCAATCTTCACCAGGAATTAATGTACCAAAATTATAACCTAGCAATAATACCGGAGAGCCACTAGTACCATCCATACGAACAGGACGAGGTGAAACATCGGTAATAAGAGGAGGATCATAACTATATAATAATGATTCGGTAGTAACTTTACGTACACTACCATCAGGTTCAATATCAATAATTGATACATTTACGGATATATTTACATTAATACCCATAGGTGCATGAATGGTTAATGCACCTTTATCGACTAAATCAATATTATGTAAACAAGTTGCGACTGCTACTGGTACATTACCTTTAGGATCCGTATGTTGGGCAATACATTTACGACCAAAATCAATACGTAACATAGCTAATGGTTCCGAGGTTCCGTATAACCATTCAATTAATGTATTGGGTAAAGTACGAGCACTTAATACAAAATCACGGACATTTTCATCCGATGTATCAAACATTGCAGGACCAAACCCTTTACCAATAAAATCGACAGATGTAGTACCATCTGTAGAACCATGATTAGGACTCATGGAATAAAGTACAGGATTTGTATAATACACAATCGGTGGATTAACCATCGATTGTCCACCGACTACAGGATATATATCACGTCCACCAATACCCGGAGGTAAAAGAAACGAAATCATCGTATCATTCCATAAAGTTACCGCAATATTCGGTACTTCTCCTTCTCCTGGGAAATCCGCTAAATCATTACAAACTAATGCTTGACCCGCTGACCATATAGCAATAGAACGTCCACGCCAAGCAAAGAACATACATGTATCTTTTGATAAATCCATCGCTGGACCAAAATTATCACCTTGTAAAATAATTTCGACATTACCTAACGAAGGAACATAAATTGGTTGTGATACCGATATCGAGGAATCATATAATGCTGGACCTAGTGCTTTCTTTGGTACAATCATACCAGGTACAAAACCAGCATTAGTAACTAACGTATTTGCTAATAACGTTTCATTATCTAATAAAGCTTGAGGTGAATACATTTGATAAATTACAGGACGTTTATAACTAAACGAATTAGTTATGGTATATGAACATACCGTATCTAATGTACATAAATAAGCTACCGTAGAAAATGAAATAGGTAAATTAGCACCAATACCCGCGGGGACACGACAAGTCACTAATGATGAATCCGAAGATGTAACGGCTCGACTTAACGTTACATCGTTACAAACAGAGGTACCAATATAAATTTGGATAGTGGAAGCTTTCGTACCAAAATTAGTACCAGTAATATTTAATAATTCACCACCCACAGTTCGTAATGTAGAGGGAGCAACAATATTAATTTTTGGAGGTGTATAACGTAATTTAATCGTACCCGAAGTTTGTGTTTGTCCCCCAACCGATAAAATAAATTGATAACCAAGACCAGGTACTTCAACTTCACCATTACCTTCACCAGGAGCGGTTAAAAAGATTAATTCAGTATGGAAATTCGCAATGGAATCTGATGGAGTATTAGCACTATTACGAGGAGGTATAATCGTACCTTTACAACTCGTACCACCAGCACCATTTAATATTTTGGGAACAGCACTACCGATAGAAACAACAGGACATAAACCAAAATTAATACCCACTAATCGTATTTTGGTACTTTCCGTTGGTATTTCCATAATACTACCTAAAAATAGTGTAATAGGTTGTCCCCAAGTACCATTAATTAAAGGATCAAGACCAACAGTACCCGAAGATAAAGGAGTTGGAGTCCATATTTGATACGATGTAATAGTAGGTGGTAAATAATTAATCGTTCCACCACCTTCCGACCGATCACGATTATTACGAACAATAGTAATAGGATTATCAATACCTTCACCAGGAGGTACACGGAAAGCTATTTTCCAAGTTGTAGCATTACCCGCTAATGCTAAGGGATGATTTAAAATAGCATTTGTAATATCGGCAAAGGTAGGTAAATCCGTATGAGTATCCGGATCCACAACCATGGCTTCATGACTACCGACAAATATTTGTAATCCGGTTGATGTAGAGGCTAAATTTTGTAAATGTAATGTAACATATCCTCCACCTTCAGTAGGGAAAGGATCACTAGCTCCCATAATATTAGATATCGAAGGAGCAAGATCAGCAAATGCATAAGAATTGGAAGTAACCGAGACATTATTATTACCACTATAATCAAGACCCATTAAATCAATATAGGATGTACCAAATATAATCGAATTAAACGACATATAACATTCAATACGATTATGTGTCCAAGTATCAATATATGGATAAGCTGGATCGACGGAATCACCGGGTAAACCTGTAATACGGATAATACGAGAAACTTTATCAGATAATACTGATTGTGCAGGACCAAAATTATATCCTGTTACAATTAAACGAACAATTCGTTCATCCACATCGGCACTAGTATAAGCATTAGGTATATGATTATCATCTAACGCTAATAATAATTTAGCACGTAAATCTGGATCAGATGCTAAAATTGGACGTGTTAATACCATAGATTCGATTACTGGAGTATCGTACGAAAAATAACTATTATCCGTAAGTACATTAGATGATACTGCTAATGAAGAAGTTGGGAAACCTTTTGGATAAACAATAAGTTGAATACCACGACTAGGTAATATACCTTCCGGTAATACAAACGTAACCGATTCAATACCATTCGCTGTAGCGGTCCAACTAGCGATACTTTGAATATCACCATAACGAGGATAAGGATCCGAAATAGATAAAAAGGATGTTCGTAATGTATTATCGGAAGGATTACCAATACGAATACCAACCGTAGCACGAATATCTAATAATGCAAAATTAATTCCCGAAATAGTTACCCGTTGTTGACCATGAGGATCCGAAGGTCCGGTGGTATTTACAATAGCCGTAATACTTGGTGAAGCATACGAAAATACAGGTGGATTATTTAAATCTAAAGGAATTGATACTTGATCACCAACATATACGGTAACAAGTAAATTCTTACCAAAACCAGGTACTAAACGTACATACATAGTATTGGAATTAGCAACTAATATATCTGAAGCTAAATATTCATTTCCGGTAGGTCCATAACGTACTGCTTGTACATAACCATGACAACCTTGATTATTATAATTTATTTGCGTACGGAAACTTTGAGTATGATTATTACTACCACATATATTATTACCTAATTCAGTAGGACCAAAATGATACCCATGAATAACAATCACATCACCACCTGTAGTAGAAGCAGTTAATACAGGATTAGAATTACCATCATCAACTGAACTAAGAACAGGACGATGATAACCAATAGTTGGTTGCGTACTACGTTGTCCATCAATTAACAATGTCCAAGCTAATCCCGTACCAGCAGCAGGAACAGTATAACAAGTAATAATTTCGTGTTCAACAGTCATCGTACAATTCGATGCATTAAAACGATTAAAGGATTCACCGATTTTTTGTCCTAACGGATTAATTGTACGAATTAATGGCATTTCGAAATAAATTAAATACATACTATTTAATCGACAAGGAGCAACTTCATTAGAATATGGACAAGGACCAAAATTTTTACCCGAAATTACAACTGTTTCATTACCAGTAGTACGATAATCAGCATTTGTTAAATCCGTTAAAGAATGAGTTAACGAAGTTACCACCGGTTGAGCATAATCGATGGTACAAGTAGTACATGTATCATAAACAGGTACATATTGAGGTACCGTACTACCAACATATACCGTTACCGATAAATTTTTACCGGTACCCGGTGCAGTAATACATTCAATACGAGTATCATCGGATGTGGAACTAATACGACAATCTTTTGCGGTATATTCAGTACCACGATGACCATATTTAACCGTAATCGGTGGACTCGAAATGGCTCCTAATGAACCATCACCAATACGTAATGGTCCAAAACTACTACCAATAATAACTAAATTTTGACCACCCGCAGTGTCCGCTAATTTTGCACCAACACCAGCAATCGAAGTTGGTTTAGGGATCGCATAAGATAATGTTTGACGGGATAATGCTGAAAATTGACCATCAACGGATATTTCTACACGTAAAGAAATACCAACTCCAGGTGATAATGCACAACGAATTAACGAATGGGCTAAGATTGGATTTGGTTTAGTACAAGTTAAAGCATAGGAATAGATTGTATTCATATATAATCCATTAGAATAAATCGCTGCCGAATTATTAAAGTAACGACCAACAGGCATAATATTCATAGGACCAAATTGCGAACCAGAAATATCAATATAAATTGGGGTAGAGGAACGGGTTACAAGGGTATTTAAAGTCCAATCATTACTTTGTCCAGGGGAAACAGTAATATTATACATTTCCGGTGCCGCATAACTTAATTGGACAGTAGGAGCCGGTAATGATTCTTGACGAATTGTGTAAACGAATATATGATTCTTACCAACACCAGCAGTTGTATACGCTAATACAACTCCAGGTTCACCAGCTTGTCCCGAAGGTTCAAAAATAGTAACTTTGGTAGCTATATATTCTTTACCCGTAGGACCATAAGTTAAAGTAATATTCGAAATATTTTTAGGTCCACAATTTAATATCATCAATCGTATCGGTTGTCCACCTTGGGTATCCATATGTGTAATATCTTTTGTACCTGTATATAAACTTGCTATTAATGGAGGAAATTTCGTATTATTAACTTCTAAACTTGCTGATAATATGACTGGTGGAGCATACGAAACATACATAGGAATAGTAGGCATAATACGTACTTCAATACCCACATTACCATATTTAACAGTAACTTGTAAATTACGACCATAACCAGCAGGAGTAGAACCACATATAATCGTATCTTTAGATGGCATATTCGTGGCAGAATCCCAAACTAAAGCACAATTATCAATTGGGAAATATAATGATGAATCCGCTTTATTACTTAATAAAACACGAACACCTAATGCTCCAGTTTCATTATATATAGCATCTAATCGTTCACCGGTAATAATTAATTGTTGTCCACCACCGGTTCGTAATGCATTCACATCACCATTTTGGATACTATATCCACTTAAAATCGGACGTAACATTAACGCAGGGTCCGCTATTAAGTATGTAGAAATAGAAAACGGTGCAGTTTTGTTATGCGGATCAGTAACTTTACCATCGATAGTAAAATATGTACGAACAACACGATTATCAATCGGGAAGAAAGTACGTGTGTAAATAGGTCCTAAATCTAATCCTTTTAAAGCTAAGGTTACATTTGGAGCATTAATAGTTTCATTTAAATATAACATCGAACCACAACCTCCAGGTACAGCAGATAAATTACCCATATCCATATCATAAACATATTGATTACATGATGATGGGTAAATGGTATATTTAATAACATCACCATAATCTTCATCATCAAAAATTGGTAATATTCCCGGATAAGTTAAATTAGCATTAACATTCACTTCTGATACATCAAATACTAATGGATAGGTATTTGGGGGTTCCCAAGCATTTAAAATATCCACAAAAACAAAGATTGTGGCTGATAATTTTGGATCGGTTACATCAAAAGCTCGTAATAATAATTGATATTGATTAGGAACTTGACTTGTTTTATTAACTCCTTCATAATCTAATATATTTGGTTGTGCTAACGAAATTACTGCGCTTGTTGCATTTACCGTAAATAATCCTGCGGCATCATCTTCTAAAACATAGTTTAAAATTTGATCTACTTCACCTAATACAGCTGTTATAGCTGTAGTACACGGTTGAGGAGTACAATCTACTGCGGTACCAACTTTTGCAGCTTCCGAGATTTGTCGATTAACCGATTCGGTAATATTACCAACTTTACCAAAGAATGGTGCTGATCGACGATTTAATACATTAATTGTTACCGGAATATCCACATGAATCGAATATTTTAAGATACCAATACGTACTAATACCGTTAAATTTTTAGCACCGTAGGAATAATCTAATGCTCCACCTTGAACATACGATATTTTACCATCACATATGGCTACCGAAAAAATATCACTCCAAGTTTGAATAACGGCACCAGTATCATCAATAATAGTATTATTATTACCACCAATAATACTAAATTGTAACGTTAAGGATGGACTAGAAGGTATAGCCATTATTTGTCCAACCGTTGTACCTACTGGTGCATCTTCAGGCAACCAAAATACTGGAGCTTTATCCGCAATTTGTGGTTCTTCGGGAATACATACAGTATCCGTTACAGGAAATCCGGCTTGACAAGTTATGCGGGGGGCAATAGGACGGAAACCTGGTTTACAAGTATAATCACAAGAATGTCCTTCATCCGCCGGACGACAAGCACCATCAGCTTCACACGATGATACAACATACATATTATCCGCAATTACTTCTCCCGATTCTAAATATACACCAATCGAACCTTGAACTAATGCCGGATCAGGGGTATCGACATCACTTACTAATGTATCGTTAATATATAATTTAATATTAGCACTACCAAAACAAACAGCACGTAAACGATAAACTTGATTAGGAACAATATCATAATTCAATCCTTCATCTAATAATGGTGCCATATCCATCGTAACGGTAGCGATAGGTTGGGTACCATCGGTTGTTTGTACGGCTTCTAAAGCAATAGTACCGGTACCAACACTGATAACAAATCGATAATAATCCATTAAAGGAAAATTATTTGCCGTTGTGGTACTAAATCCATTACGTAAAATACGGAAAGCTAAACCAGCTCGCATATCTTTATCTTTTAAGGTAATATCAATACTATATGTCGTTGGATCGATTAATCGTGGATAACCAGTTTGTTCAGGATACTCTGCCCACCGAGGTCGATTTAATGTAAATACGGAAGGATTAAATGGATTACAAGTATCAACACCATAAGGTAAACTACCATATAATTTACCTTCAACCGGATCTATACGCCATGTATCATGCATGCGTTGTAATGTATCGGGTGGTTGTATATCGAATAACGGTAAGGGTGTAAACAATGGTTCAGTTATTCCAGGGAATTCTTGAAAATTAATATTAACTAAGGAACGTTTACACGTAGCAATATTAGAATCAGCTGGTAATGCAGGACATTCTAGACCACATAATGGTGGTGGAGCACTAAATACACCACGATAACACATTAACCAATCCGGTGGAGTAGTAGCTAATGTATTAAAACCACCAATACGTACTGTAGGAGCGGCACAAACAGCATTACAAGCTTCATTAGGATTTAAATAACCATAATTATAACAACGAGCACCATTATAACCATTACGAACCGAATATGTTACATTACCATACGGTTGAACTAAACAACCCCCACCATAACGAGCGGATATCCATTTGGATACTTTATTACGTTCTTCGGGCATAGTAATACCAGGAGAATAAATTAATACACCATTTAACGTACCGGTATACATACGATTAGGTTGAGGATTAATATTAGTAGGATTCGTTGTATAATAATAATAATTTACCGCATCCGATAATGTTGTACGTTGAGCATCACTAATCGTGGGTACTTCCGCTTGATTATAATAATTTGTTGTAACAGAAGTAAAAGCAGGATACGTACCGGTTTGATAAGTATAAGCACGGGTCCAACGGGTACCACTTGCAACGGCTTGTTGACCTACCGGAGGGGAGGAATATAAATTTGGAGCCCAACATAAATCAGTATTTTTACCAGCTGGTATACCCCGACAACCATCTAAATATAAATAACCTCCACGGAATAACGTACCATCCGTAACTAAAAATCCACCACCTTGTCCAGTACCCATAATTACATTATTCGCAAAAGGTGATAAAGAGTACGAATATACAGTAGGACCAATCGGAGCACCAGCAGTAGCTGTTACAGCATCGATATGCGTAGTGGTTTGAAAATTATATTGTATACCAATTTGATTAATATTAGGAGTTGTTTTACTAGAACCAGCATTACGGGTTGTAACAACTCGTGCACCAGTATAACGAGTATTAAAACCAGCATTTGAATGTGAAAAAATATCCCAACCAGGACTATCCATGGTTTGAATACGACCTGTACCAGAAGCCGAATATACATAACTATTACGCGACATAATAACTTGTTGACCATTATTAGGTAAATTACCGGTTACTGGAATATGAGCATAAAACCATGACATACCATCTTTATTATTCGATAAATCTAAACCTTTATCGGTAATATTTTCGGAAATAAATTCACTATTCGTAGCAAAGCGTACCCCGTATACCGGATCTAAGGGGAAAGTAGTAGATGCAGCCGAAGTAGTTGCACCAGCAGCTTCAAATTGTACGAAATCACGATTATTACCGGATGAATCACGCCAACGATAAATATTTGCTGTATTCGGTGGTAACGAGAAAGCATCTAAAAATAAGATTGGTACAGGAGTATCCGCAGTAGCTCCTTTATTAACAATTTGAGGAAATTTCGGTACCGGTACATATTCATTTGTTAACATCCATATAGGGGCTAAACCTTCTACATTAATTTGTAAACGATATTTTAATCCATTCATTAAACCACTTACGCGAGCACGATAATTTGTTACAACTTGGCTATAATAGATATTATAACGAGTAACATTATGTTCTTGGTAACAGGTAGGCATCGTAACTCGTAAGGTACGTTCTCGTAATGGAAAGAAATTAGCTTCCCAAGTAGCTAATGTCATATAACCAAATAAATCAAAACGGGCTGTACGTGAACTACCTGCCGTTGTCGTACGTACACCACTAAATAAAGCAACACGTAAATCCCGAGGATTAAATAATGTCGTAGGAGGTACCATGGTAAAATAACCATCAAAAATAAATGAAGAAACTGGTGTAGTACCTAAATTTATTGGCGTAATTGGACCATCATCTACAGCATAAGCAAACGAAATAGAAGCTTTATTATGATTACGAATAATGTATAAATCAACGGGAAAATCACCACTTGGTAAATTAACCCAATTACCATATAAATACGGAGATGTACCCGAATAAGCACGATAGAAAATATATACACGATTCGCAGTATAATTACCGTAAAAATAGGAGTGGAATATACCAGCTACAGGATATACATCACCTGATGTAGCCCCAGCATTAGGATCTTTCCAGTACGCCATAACACCAGCATCAACCGCAGGTAAAGTGGTAACTGTATTTGGAACGGGATTACTACGAACATGGAATACACGATCAAAAGTAAAGATACCTGTTATACCTTCATCAAAAGCCATCATCGGTGAACGGAAACGACAGTTTTGATTTGTTGATGCACATGCAGCAGTAATAATACCCCCAGCAGTTGTTGGTACCGAAAGATATTGTTGTGAAGAATAGGATGGAATAGTTAACGTGGCAAAACCACCAGCAACATTCGGAGTAATGGTATTTAATGGACCTGTATTGGATAAACCAATAGCAGATGTAAATCGATTGGTCCAACTACCGGAAGATGGACTTGAAAATGATTCTAAAAATTCGTAACTAAAAGGAGCCGATATTTCTGGATTATCCGCAGATTTAGATGGTATCGCAATAATAGAAAATCCAGTAATATTTTCATCAGCTTGATTCATGATCCAAGAAACTTCTAATGCACGATCAAACGAACTAACTTGTACATTTGATGGTAAAACAGATTGCGCTTCAACTACAGGGATGGATAAGGATACAAAACAAAGAATAATACTTAATACAATAGATAAAACAGTCGTAGGAGTCGACATTACTTTACTTTTCTTAACATGAAGAGGATTCGTGACTGTATCAATAGATTCATCATCTTCTGTAGTTTCTGGAGCTTGAACTGATGTTTCTATTGGTGCATTGTCGGGTGTAGATGCCAAAGGTACGGGAGTATCGGAAGAAGTAACTGTTTCCTTTGGTTCTTCAACTTTTGGTTGTTCATTAGTAACCGGTGTACTTGATACTTCGTTAGCTTTTGCATCGACAGTTTCCGACGTATCTGCTGATTTGGGTTTTACGGTACGATTTTGTAACATTGGATTCACTATGGCGATTGTACCTTCCGGAGCGGGAGTACCACTTGCATCATTCAAAGGAGTTGCGGTACCTCCTCCAATTACCGTAGTAGTACTTGCTACAGCAGGTTTTTTACTTGATGTATTTAAATTACGTTTATTATTTTCTTCATCTTTCATTAACGCAATAACTTCGGGAGGTAAATTTTCTAATTCAGTTTTAATTGATGTTGCTCGAGCAGCTAATTGTAAATATTTTTCTCGAACATTCGCCCAAATATTAATCGCAATGGGTGGTTCACGCATCGATGCAACAATATTTGCTGCTTCATCATCATCATTATTTTGTTGTTGAAATTCTGGTTTGGCGACCATCATTGGATTAATACCATGAAGTAAATCACCCGCATCAAATTTTTTAATCGAATTTTTTAATTTTGATTTTTCTTTTTCTTTGGATTTTTTGGGGGTAGAACCTTCTTCGCTATCATCACCAATAGAACGTCGTCCAGCTATTAATTTTTTATTACTACGTGAATTTTCCGATTTTTTCATTTTACTTAATTCATGTTTTGCTTTTGCCATGGTACCAAATTCAGCAGCAATAACCACAATTAAATATATAATCGATGCAATCACTACCGTTATTACTACAGCAGCAATACTATCCCGAGACGAAGCATAATAACTTGCTTTGGTTGATTGTGCACCAAACATAACTCCCATTAATGCAACAATAACGGCACTAAATAACATAATTAATTCCATAGTATTATACGAAAATAAGGAATACGAAATACCCGCTAATAACGCAGTAGCTGAAATTTTACCACGGGAATCAACAAAACCACCAGAACGTTTCGCTACTTTTTTACCCCGAGCTTTCACGGCTTCAATATTCGATTTTAATTTTGCATGGGTAGGAGAAGTTAACGCGGCTAATTCATGTAAACGTAATACTTCTTCAAAATCACCAGTACTCATATAAGGGGCAGCCCGGGCTTGCGCTGAAAAGGCTAATATCATAACTAATAAAGCAGCCGCAAGTTGGAATGATGCATTACGATTGAATAATATATATGTTGCCGCAATACAAAATTTACGTAATAATATCGCTAAAGCCCATGGTGTCATATCGGGTTTAAACATATAATACATACGTGACCAACGTTTACGTATATGATAAGCATTTGGATTCGTTAATTTATCATCACCGATACATAAAGCACGTAATAATTGATCTTCCATAATTAATTCACGATTTTTCCATAAAATATACGCAATAAAACATGGATAACCTAATACATATACAGCTACCGCAATAATAGCCATCGGTAATAAAAATAATTGTGTACCGCCAGGTTTACCACATTCTTCAAATACTGCCGTTAAATATTTTTTTACCATCGGGAGGATCGGTAGGTGAACAATTAAATACATCTAATACGTTACGGGTTAAATAAATGTACATAATAAATAATAAAGAAAAAATGGAAGAAGCTAATGCTGCTGCTTGATTAGCCATATCAACTTTTTTCGTTAAAAATAATTTTTTATAGCATGTCGAAAAAAGAGTAAATATCGTAAACATGGCGGCTATTGCTAATGGTAAAGCCATAATAAATAACCATTTATTTTTATACGCTAAATTTGGTACTAAACATTCGGGAGCAACAATTTCAATATTTAAATTAAATGCGGATAAAATATGGAATAGTTCTAAAATAATAGGTGGCCAAGAAACTTTGGATAAAGCAAAAATTGCTAAAATTTGGAAATAATCTACCCCAATAGAAACAAACGTTAAATTAACTCGCATTTTATTCGCCGTATAGGCTAAACCACCACCAATTAAAATTAATAAGGTAAAACCAATAACTAAAGCCCAGGGTGAATCGGGACATTTAATACATTCATTACCTCGTTTATAAAATCGTGGAGCACATACCGAACATCGGAACATAGGAGCTTTCGAAATATATTGTTCCGCACAATAATTAGCACCAATACACGCTTCCGGAGGTTCACAAGCAACCACACACACATCGCGACCTGGATAATGACCTTTAATTTCATCCGGACATGATTCATACATACCGGAAGTTAAAGCATCTGTCGAATTTAAATTATACCAACCAGCAACAGGAATAGGATAATTATGAATTTCTTCACTTGGTTCACCTTTCTTTAATTTGACTTGGTAACCAGCACAAACAGCACCTTGTGGACAACGAGCACATGATTCACCGGGTCGACCAAAATAACCACCATATTGATCACCAATTACCGAAGCATCACTACTCGCGGATTTCCAATCAATAACGGGTCCCGGCATACAAGCAGTAACGATTGCGGCAGCTTCCGTTTCATTGGTAAAACCGGGTTGCCCCGCAACAAAGTATGTTAAGTTGGATGTACCAACCGGTAAACCATACGGTAAACGTACTTCAATAATATCCCGATCACGACGTAATAAACGTTCCGCAGATGGTGCTAATACACCATGAATATATAAAGTAACTTCTTTTTCTTCTTTTGTCCATCCTTGTGCTGCAGCAATAGCTAAGGAACCAAAATTAATACCCGTTACTGTAATTAATGAATCAATAGGAGCTGCACCTTCACCATAACCAATACCATCATCAATTAAAACAGGACGAGGTACCGTTTGTGTAACTTTAGGAGGATCAAAATGATATAATACACTTGTTGTCGATAAAGTCGTTACCGCCACTCCATTACTATTGGGAATAGGTTCAATATCGGTAACAATAATTTTCATACTGCGATTTACTCCGATACCTGGATTACTTTTAAAGATAATGGTTGTATCATTATGAGAAACAATACCTGGAGCACATGCTAAACTTGTTAAATGAGGTGGTACAATACCATGAAAATCTAAATAGTTAGAAGTGCAACCTTTCCAAATAACGATACTGGTAGCACCTAATGGTACTGTAGCACGATTTAAATAATCATCTAATGTTGTAGCTACCGGATGATTTACTAATGCGGCACGTAATAATGCGGTACTCGTATCTAAAGGTGCTTTACCAAAATTATAACCTCGTAAAACTACTTGAGTACCACCATCCGTAGGACCATGATTAGGAATAGGTAAACTGGTTAATACAGGACCAGCATACATCCATCGGGTTGGATTAAGTTGATATTGACCAGCCACAAGAACAATAATATCTCGAATACCCGTACCAGGAGGGAAAATAAACGCAATATGAGTATGAGACCAACTAATTAATGTTGCATTAGCGTCATTGACATTTGTAAGATTGATCATAGCATTGGTATATCCTTCAATTGCTAATAAAGGTATTTCTCCTTCCCCAACAAATGTTTCTAAAGCATCACAAACAAAATTATTACTTTCTCGACCTCGCCAAGACACAAAAACACAATGTTTACTATAATTAAAGGTACCAAAATTATCACCATATAAACGAACAATATACCCACCGGGTGTGATACCGACGGTAATATTATCATTTTGATTAAATTGATAATAAGTCATATTGCCATCATAATCTTTCATTTCGATAGCAAGACTGTTTATTATCGGACGACCATACGAAAAAATACTGGGTACTGTAACAATAGGATTATTGGATACTTTTATTGCTACATCATGATTAGTACCCGAACCAACCGCGGTATCACATTCTAAATACGTATGATTTATGCGTAATACATTCATGCATGGTTGATTAGCAACATATACATATGGAGTGGTAATACCAAAGTTATTACCCCGAACAGTAACGCGACCACCGGCTGTACGTATACCTGTTGTTATCGATGAAATCGAAGGATCAATGTGACTATATTCGACAATTTGACCTGAAGTAATATCCGTTCGTTGATCATCAGCTGCTAATACAAATGAAAAACTAATACCTTCACCTTCCGGTACAGCAAATTCTGCAAAACTATGGGTAGCGGTACTATCTTTATCGGTTAATGCAGTAGGACAAAGACTACCACCATCCCCTTGTAAATAAACGGGAATACTATTACCAATCATAACCCGTGGGCATATTCCAAAATTGGATCCATGTAAACGAACACGTGTACCAGCTGTTGGTACATACATTGTGGTAATACCGTTCGGATTAATGTTCGTACTTACCCATTGATTTGTTTCGGGTTTGAATACATCAAAGGATGATAATGTCGGTGGTAAATAGGAAATAGTTACACCTTCTCCACTTGGAATATTATCCCGGGTTACAAATAATGGAACATCGGTACCTTGTCCCGGTGGTAATTTACATTGTAAACGCCAGATACTATCGGTAGAGGGTTGCGTACCGGGTGAAAAATAGATCGGATTATAAATAATATTTTGTACAACATCTTGTACTGGTACTACAGTACCGTATGCACCTTGAGGATCATTTAAACCATAAACAATTGCACATGGTAATTTACCAACGGTTACGTTTAACCAAGTCGAAGTTGATAATAAACCTCCGACAGTAAAACTAATAATATCTCCACCTTCCGTACCATGGGGTAAAGCGGATGCACCTTGTAAGGCATATACTGTGGGAGAGTTACGATTAAATAAAAAGACAGATGAACGAGATTGTATAGTTGTACCATTAAATGTACGAGCAATATGCCGAACACGTAAATACGCTTCCGGTAAACGACATAATGCAACAATACGATTAGGAGCCCAGGATACTAAATATAAATCATCAGTATTCCAAGAAGGATCATTAGGAAAATTTTCAGCATCGGTAATGGATTGGAAAGTAAACATAGGAGAAGCTTCTAATAATCGTAATACATTATCCGCACCAAAAGAAGAAAAAGATGAACCTAAGATAACTAACCGTAATGAATCAGCTGCGGCACCACCAAAAGCTGATACAGCTAAATTATATAAAAAGGAAGTTGAACCATCATCATTAAAATGTTCAAATGTTTCGGCAACAATAGAACGAATACTTGGAGGTTCATACGAAAAGGTTAATGCATTGTCATCCGATGAAGAAATAACTGGAATATTATTTACGTCATCATCTCCAAAGGTAATACGAACTCGTACTAATCGTTCTGCACCAATCCCTTTCGGTAATAAGAACGTTAATCGTTCAGTACGATTTTCTAATGGTAGCGCTAAGAAATTACTAACTTGAATGGGATCCGCTCGATCCGGATATACTTTATACGGGGTAATAGGAGCACCTAAAGTACCATCAATAGGATTACCTAATAATATTTCCACTACACTTTTGGAAGATAATAAACCAAATTCACGACCATAAATAGTTACAACATACGGTTCTTCGGGTTTCGGATCCGTTGGTCCATGCGATGGAACAATGGCGGTTATAGTAGGTACCGTATAAGAAAAAATAGCATCGTCCGCGGATGTACTATCTTCTTCCGAAACAGTAAGAATAACTCGTAAATTTTCTCCAGTACCTGGTCGTAATTTCGCATAAATTAAATCATGCGTTTTAAAGGCAATTTCTGGAATATAATAATCTAAGGGAGTTAATTCAGTACCCGTAGCACCATACGTAATCGATTGAATATATCCTGTACCGCGTAACGTACCATCAGTATGGGTACTAATCATACCGGGAGGACCAAAATGTTTACCCCGAATAACTAAAATATCATTACCATTAGAAGAAGCAGAGGAAACTATTGTACCAGTTGCAGCCGAGATAATCGATACATTATTAATAATCGGTGTCGCAAATGAAGCTGAGGTTAATACTGAAAATTGCCCACCAATCAATAATTGTAATGCAGCGGTAGTACCAGCACCAGCTACAGTATAACACATAATTTGGGTATGGGGACGAATGAAACTACAATTATTGGTACTAAAGGTAACAAATCCTGATACTTTACTCGAATCATTATAATTATTGGGATACACCATAGGAGCTATATAGGTAGCAGAAAAATCAGGAGCTAAGGGATCGGGACCAAAATTTAATCCGGAAACAATAATTCGTTCTCCCCCATCAGTACTGTATTCCCGTACTGTCATCGGTGCCGTTGATCCCGCAATTAATGGATCCGCGGTCGTATCTACCGATGATCGCGTAATCGATAAAATTAATGGAGGAGCATAACCATTTTCTGGGAAACGACGAGATAATGTATCTTGTCCACCGACAGTTAAATAATATGTCATCCCTTTGGAAATACCAGGAGAAGATAAACAAGTAATAATACAAGTACCACCGGATGCAACGGGTGTGGTAACTTTACATTCACGGGCGTAATATTCTCGTCCGGTTACGGGACCATACCATAAGGAAATTGGATTAAATGTTAACGCACCGACACCAATGGTACCATAATTTGTAGAATTGGAAGGACCACAATTCATTCCGTACACCGTCATAGCACCATAACCTTGGGTATCAGCTTTTTGTGCACCAGGTCCCCGTACCGACATTAAGGTTGGTGCTTCATAACTATAACCTAATAATAAACCGATATCATCGGTTACTTTGGTAGCATCATAAACTTGATTACCAACCCAAACAATAGTACGTAAATTAATACCGGTACCCGGAGCGATACGACAAGCTAATAAACGATCAGGAGCAGTATTATCGGGTTTCCAGCATACTTTGGTACTAAAATTTAATAATACAGTAGCATTATTATTATCCCATGTTATATAATGACTAGGATTAACAAAATATACATTCGGTATAAATGAAGCAGGACCAAAGCCACTACCGTTAATATACAAGGTCTCACCCCCTAATGTTGATACATTTAACATATTTCGCATAACCGGTGTATATCCACTATCGGTAAACGTAGTTGTCATACCTTTATCTGCAAGCACAGGTAAACCAGTTGCGGCACTTAATATATATACAGAGGATAAATTAGGTGTTTCAAACGAAGCAGTAAAGTAGGGTGCATCCGGAGTCCAAGATGACCATGCACCACCAACTCGAATACGAAATCGCCAACCTGCTCCAACACCCGAGGGTAAAGCAACCATTAATTTAGTTGGTAAATCCGACGATGATGGACTCGCAAACGAAGTATCTACACTCGTTAGCATAGGTATTACTGGTAACCATGACGATGAAGGACTATTTGGATGACCAATTTGTATTTGTAATATAGAAGGATTAGTTGATGGATATATATCATATACCGAAATAGCTAATTGTAAATTTTTATTATTATACGTTGGCATTGCTAATCGACTAGCTACGTTATTTACCGCAACAAACGATGTTTCTCCTTTACCATAAATAGCATTAATACGCGGTGAACGATACGAAATAAATAAAGCATCACCACTAACGGTATACATAATTTTCTTAAAATTACCATGATAAATTAATACTTCTAAATTCGTACCAAAACCTGCCGGAGTAATACACGATATTTGAGCATCCGAATCAATTGTACAATTACATGGATATATACGATTTGGATTTGGATCATTACTTTGTGCTGTTAAATTAACTAATATAATAGAATTACTGATAAGTAAAAAGTTACGTCCATTAATATAAAATATACCCCCACCGGCGGTAGGTAAACCAGCACCTAAAACAGGTGATACAGGAACCGTAATTGATTCAGCTGCGGGACCATTATCAGCAGCAGGGGAAACACCAATCGATAAAATTACTTTGGTATATGCTTTTGCTCCTGCTTTATCAGCACCATATACCGATAATTCAAAAATTTCTCGAGTACGTTTACCATTATATAAAAAGATAGGTGATATTTCTCGATCATACGTTAATACGGCAGTAGAATAAATCATACCGGTAGTAGTATTAATATCAAATCCAACAGGAGCAGTACCATTCCAACCAAATGTGATTACATCGTTAGCATCTTCATCCGTAACAACCGGTGCCCCAAATTCGGTATTAATCGCAACGGTACATAACGATGATACTAAACTACATTCTTCAATAGCGCGATAGATTTGTAATGGTTTAGCAACCGGAGCATCATTAGTATCATTTAATAATAAATTTACTTGTATAGTACTGGTTAACGTATTTACCATATCCCGAGTTGTAACTAATAATGTAAAACTTGGTTTCGCTTCAAAATTTAATATTGCATTATCGACAACTAATGTACCATCAGCTGCAATACGAAACGCATTTCGATCATTACCATATACAATCGAATACGATAATGGATTTTTATCTGGAGAATACGCATCCACCGGTAGATATACCACGGTACCAACAGGAGAATTTTCAGCAACATAACGCGTATAAGGATTCGCTAAACCACTAATATAATCATAACGGAAAAATGGTTTTGAGGGACTATTCGTAATATTAATATATGCTTTAGCTATAGTACAAGCATTCGGATCACCATCCGTACAAGCTTGAACAACCATATAATAAGTACGTCGACCAAAATCAAACGATAATACATTTGGTTTATTTAAATAAATTACACCATCACAAGCACCTACCCGAAATACATCCGAAACATATGATAAGGGTACACAACCTGGAGCAATCGAATTATCATTACCTATATTATTATTCTTGGGAAAACAAGTACGAGAATATATATCAACTAAAGTTTCATTATTACCCATAGTATCTAAAATATAGAATAATGGTACTTGTCCGGCTGCTACAGTTTCTGCAACTAATTTACCATCATTCGGTTGAGCAATTGCGTCGACCATAGCATTTTCGGGCATAGTAAAACTTTGATCTTTAAATATTGGAGGAGCTGGACGACAAGCAATGGTACTATTCGCACCCGTAGGTAATTGTCCATCAGCAGAACAATATTCATAAAAATTATCGGGTTGCGTAGATACGCTACCGATACCACACGTCCAAGTACAACGATGACCAGCATACATTTGACATACAGCACCATTATTTGCACAATCAGTGGAAATTGTCCAATCATGGAAATGTACTAAAGCTGGCGATGCGGTACTTACTCCATCAGCAACTAATCCTACACTACCCGATTGTAATGGAGGTTGTTGAGTAGTACCAGTATGAGTATAACTATAACATAATGTACCATTAATTTTAACTAAAATTGATTGTGCCGTACTACCGGGGGAAGCACGTTGAACAGTAGCTTCAATAAAATACGGAGTACCGATCGCATACGATGTTGGACAATTACCCATAACCGTTGCACCAGCCATTGCACTAATACCATTTCGACAACTATCGTAATATTGTAATGTAGGTACACCAATACCGGCAAAAAACATTAAAGCATAGTACCGGGTAGGACGTGCACCACCAAAACCAAAACAAGCAGCAGGATAAGCACCGGATTGATAACGTAAAGCAATACCGGCTCGACTATTCGCAATTTGTAAAGTAATGGTTGCTGTAACCATAATACGATCTCCCGGTTTTAAATCGGTAGCCCATTTGGGATTGTTATGATAAAAGACATAAGGATATTCCGCAGTAGCACGAGGAGCCGTACAATGAGCCAAACTAAATTGTAATACTTTACTATAATTACGATACGAATGTTGTTGAATAGACCATAAACGATTGGAATCTAATAAAGGTAATACTGGTAAAGTATCAAAATCAGGGGGTAAATTTGCCGAATATGTACCAATGGTAAAATTATTCCATACATCAAATAATACATCCCGACGACAAGTAGCATAATAACGGGGAGATGGTCGAGCAGGACAAGATGGAGCACAGGTTACACCTTTAAAGGACCATGTACCGGAATAACAACGTAAAGCAACATTTGGTGCACCCGCAATTTTATCATATTTAATACCACCGGGAGTCGCACCGGTACAAGTTAAAAACGTAGTACCCGTAGCTGGACAATTGGTACCCGAAGCAGTTAATGGACAAGCAAAAGATACACCACGGGTTTGCGGTATAGGAGGACAATATTCCCCGGAACGTGTAAATAAATAATATTGCATTTTTTGTCGTTCGGCTAAAGTTAAGGATCGATTAAATTTTATATAGGCATACATTTCCCCTTTATAAAAACGATCAATTTTACTACCTCCTAAAGCGGTACCAGCTCCTAAAGTAAAAGGACCCGGACCGGTACCTACCCAAGGAGTGGGCATTCCTGTAAAATTATAATTTGCAATGGGAAATCCTTGGGAATGCGTCCACATAGTAGTCCAAGGGGTAGAAGAATTGGTATACGACGCTCCAACTTTACCATCTCGCCATAATTTTGTAGCAGTACCACCACCAAATCCACCGAGGGCAACGGGAGCTACTGACCCGGCAATAGGAATATAACTACAATCATCTGCTGTAATCGTACCCGTTTGTACTCCAACACAACCCGCTGAAGCAAATGCATTACCTTGAGTACCATTACGAAAAATATGATACGTTAATAAATTCACCCTGGCATTATGAGGATGAGTTACTATATCCGTTAATAATCGATTACGGGAAGTAAATTGCATACCTACGGCTAAACCAATATTGGTATTGGTATTGGAATCGGTAACACCAACTCGATAACCCATCGTTTGCGAACATGTCGTAGCGGTTGGACCAGGATTATCATAAACACCTTGTACCGAATACATTTGCCAACCAGGTTCATTCGTGGCAGCATTACCCCCATGACTAGCAATCATACGATTTAAGGTAGTAACCCCACCCGTATCACCAGCTGGACGATATAAAACAAATAATGTATGTTCCATATTAGAATAATCTGATTTAATACCTAATTGACTATCTAAACTATTAACATTAGGTAATGATTTATCCAATTGAAAATAAGAATTTTCGTTACATGCATTGGTAGCTCCCGGACAAAAGGTAACAATAGCAGTATCAACACCGTTCGTAGATCTCGGTGTAATACGTGGCGTAGTCATGGGATCAAGAAATCCCGAAAATGACGAGAGGGTAAATCCATTACCTGAAGCATCAGGCCATACTGGTAAAATCAATCCGTTTCCGGTCGATCCCACATATGATGGTAATGAATTCGGATCGTATATATATTGTGCACCAGTTACAGGTAATCGTAAAATTGGTTTAATATTCCCTACATTAACAGTATTTGTAAATGAAGTACCATCGGTACCAACTAAACTTACCGCGTAAGTCCAACCATTAATTAAACCCGCAATCGATGCTCGACAAATATATTTGGATGAATTACTTAATGATTCATAGCCACAGATACCACTAGTTGCGTAAGTACGAGAAACTGTACTAGGGGCAGCACATGTACCATATTGACTTGCAACACAATGGGTACCACCGGTACATACAATACCACTACCAGCATAATTAGAGGGACCCGGATAAACTTTATTAAAATCACTTTTACTCACTACATCAAATTGACTAAATCCAACTTCTTGATAGGTACTCGTACCAACAGCATAGTTATAAATTCCTTCTCCAACGACAGCGACGCGTAATGTTGCAAGGTTTCGTGTATATGCTGTTGTACTCCATAAGTTTGTACCGGCTAATAATGTCGCATCGGTAATAGAACCTAAAGAATATTGAGCACCGGCAGTCGATAAAGCTCCGAAAGCCCATGTTCCTGCGATAGGATTACGACTAACTAATAATGTAACATCAGGATTACAAGCATATTCCGCTGGAGAAAATATATACATTGAACTTGTTTGGGCAGGTAAGGTTTGTGCCGTACCAATTGTATTCCATTGACAAGAGGTTGCGGAAGAACAATATACGTATAATGCACGCACATTAATACTACAAGTAGTCGTACCCATAACGGAAACCGCCATTAATTTTACAACTACCCGCGGGGGACCGGTAGGATCGGTATCGGGATCGTATATTATAATCCCCGCTTGTACAGTACGTCCAGAAGCAGCAGAAAATCGTGTTACTCTGGTACGAATAACCGTTTCGGAAGTGGAAGATAAATAGAAAGACGTACCATATCCTTTTAATTCCATATAAGGTACCCCATTCCAAAATGCACTATTTAAATTATTTTGAATACTACCCGTTTCCGAATAATATTCACTACGATTTGCACCGGCTGCTAATAAAGTACTGGTCATCGGATTATTAAACGTTGTTGTTCTACCGGAGGCGCAATTTCCACCAATTAAGTTACAGTCTGTAGTCGGTACCCATGTAGCTGGAGACCATGTATTGGTACCCGTAACAGGAAGCATAGATACCATCGGAATTCGAAATACTGCGACCGGTAAACCACTCGGTAAATAAATCGAACTAAAGGTAGTATAACCACCATTATTACATGCCATACAATTACCGAATACTGCATATGCTTGAGCATTATTCGAAGCTGTACATGCTCGACTATTATAAAAACTATTTGCTCCACAACGACCCGTATATATGTTAAAATACGTAGAATACGCATAAGGCATCCGAGAGAATCCTACCAAAGTTGTCACGCTGTCTGGTGCTGATGCAGCTTCCCACCACCATTCAGGAGTAGTGGTAAGTGTATAACGAGATATAGAACCATCATATTGTCCGACAGGGGGTTCCCAGGTTACAATAAGAGTTGAATCATCTCCACTAACTACAGACGCCGTTGGTATAGTACCTAACGATTGTGAAGATGTTTGGATGCAAAGAAATGATAAAAGGGAGACGATAATGAATTTTATACCCATCATTTCTTTGAAATTTTTTCCTTAAAAAATTTTAAAAAAAGTTATAAAATAAAAAATTTATTAAAATAAATAACGATAAAATAATTTTTATATATATATACACAAAATCACAGTAACTAATTTCTTTTCTCAATATAAATATAATCAAATAAAGCAAACAATACAAGGAAATTTTATTAATTATAAAAAATAAATGAATAAATCGGAAGTTGAAGTTTAAACAAGTGAGTGAGGTATGATGACGCAAGATGATATTATCGGTATAATTATTGGTTGTTGTATTGTTGGTATACCTATACTCTTACTAATATTCTTACGATTATGGTATATATGTCGTCGTAGTCGAGTACCAGTGAAACCATTTTTAATATCGAAATCATCATCATCAACATCATCAATAACGAATATTCAATTCGCGATTATAATTAGTGGTTGTGATAGTGGTTTGGGTTATTTATTAGCTATACAATTATATCAATTAGGATTTACAGTATTTGCGGGTTGTTTAACAGAAGAAGGTAAAACTAAATTATTATCAAATATATCGTCATCCAATAATCTATCTTCTCAGCATCCACACACTATATATCCGATATCCTTAGATATTACTCAACAATTATCGGTCGATAATTTTATTATAACCGTACAAACTTGGTTAAATGAAAAATCTACTAATATATCGTATCGTCGATTACATGCTGTCATTAATAATGCTGGTGTAGCAGCCCAAGGTAATGTTGATTGGGCTTCATTACAAGATTATGAAACAACGATGAATATAAATTTTTTAGGTACAGTACGATTAACAAAAGCATGTTTACCCTTATTGTATATCGAAGGTGTACAACATCATTATTTACCGATTCATTCATTATCAAGTACTAAAATTACATATCAACAATTACCA
>Ga0255265_1000010_pt1 | contig 20863 bp, 22 predicted proteins | sample AtltaT_25_FD_183549 | JGI IMG/M metagenome (GOLD analysis project Ga0255265, IMG submission 183549) | Metatranscriptome of freshwater microbial communities from Altamaha River, Georgia, United States - Atl_Cont_RepA_0h (Metagenome... | ecosystem: Environmental > Aquatic > Freshwater > River...
CCGAGATCTCAGCGGGCAACCAGGGCATCGGTTTCATGATCGCCTATGCCGGTCAGACCTTCGAGACCGACACCCTGCTCGTGGGAGTGCTACTGGCGTCCATCGCCGGCATGGTGCTGGGTTGGTTGACCGAGCGGCTACAAGCGTACTTCCAACGCTGGCGGACTTGAACTCCGCCGCCTTGGGCGCCCTACTGCAGCGGCTCTTTCAGTGCCTTGGGAATCGGCAGCGGCAGCACCGCGATGCCTTCATCGAGCAGGGCCTCGGTCTCGGCCGCGCTGGCCTGGCCGCGGATGCCGCGCTCCTCGGTCTCGCCGTAGTGCATGCGGCGAGCCTCTTCGGCAAAGCGCTCGCCCACGTCCTCGGTACTGGCCATGACCTGGCGCACCACCTTCAGGTAGGCCGCCTGCAGGGCCGCCGCCGTCGGCGCCGCCACCGGCTGTTGTTGTTGCGGGGCGGCCGCGGCCGGCTGCGCGGGCTGGGGGGCGCCCAGGTTCAGGCGCGGCGCGCTGGGCAGCTTGGTGATCTCGGTCTGGCCGCACAGAGGGCATTCGACCAGCCCCCGCTGGAGCTGGTCCTGGAAATCCGCTTCGGAGCCGAACCAGCCTTCGAAGCTGTGGCTGGCCGCGCATTGCAGGTTGAGGACCTTCATGATGAGCAGGATTGTGCCTGCCAATCCAAAGCCCAGGTTCCCGACAGGAACTCTCGCAGCCACAGCACGCCGCTCAGGGTCTTGCCGTCGGTGACACGCCCGTCCCGGCACCAGGCCAGAAGCTCATCGGGCGTGGCGGTGATGACTTCGACGAACTCCTCGTCGTCGAGCTGGGTCTGGCCCAGGCTCAGGCCCCGGGCGAACCAGACCTCGATGAACTCGTCCGAATAGCCGATGCACGGATGCAGCCGGCCCGCGCGGGCCCATTCGCGGGCGCTGTAGCCGGTCTCTTCCTGCAACTCGCGGCAGGCGCAGGCCAGTGGGTCTTCACCGGGGCTGAGCTTGCCGGCCGGGAACTCGGTCATCACCTGCCCCACCGGATGGCGCCACTGCCGCTCCAGCACCACGCGACCATCGTCCAGCAGGGGAACGACCATCACCGCGCCGGGATGGCGGACATATTCCCGTGTCGATTCGGCACCGTCAGGCAGGCGCACGGTGTCGCGCACCACGTGGAGAAAGTTGCCGCGCAGCAGTTCTTCCTGCGCAGTGGTGGTCTCCACCAGGTGCGGATCGGTGCTCATTTCAGCCCCTGTGCTTGAACAGGTAGCGCCAGACGAAGCCGGGGAAGGCCAGCGTGATGAACAGCGATCCGGTGATGGCGTAGAACTCCCAGCCCTGCGGCGAGATCTGGCCGGCACGCTGCTCCAGCCAGAGGCCGACGCCACCGACCACGAAGTACATCACCACCAGCTCCACCAGGCGCAGCGCCAAGCCCTTGGGATTGCGCAGCGGCAGCAGGCCGAACAGGCGCTGCGAGAGAAAAGGCAGGTTGGCCGCCGCCAGCGCCAGGGCGATCAGCAGCCAGATCGACGCGGTGGGCGTCATGCGCGCCGCCCGCTCAAGCGGCCAGGGTGCGGATCACCGCGTCACCGCACAGGGCCATCAGGCCGCCGGGCAGGATGCCCAGGCCCAGCACCATGGCGCCATTGAGCGAGAGCACGGCCCGCACATGCATGGGCGCGGACACGCTGGTGACCGTGATGGGCTCGTCGAAGTACATCACCTTGACCACGCGCAGGTAGTAGAACGCGCCGATCAACGAGAACACCACCGCGAACACGGCCAGCCCGATGTAGAAGGCCTGGCCCGAGGCCACCAGCGCTTGCAGCACGGTGAGCTTGGCGTAGAAGCCCACCAGCGGGGGCACGCCGGCCAGCGAGAACATGCACACGGCCATGATGCCGGCGTACAGCGGGCTGCGCTGGTTCAGGCCGGCCAGGTCGGATATCTCCTCGCTCTCGAAGCCCTCGCGCGCCAGCAGCAGGATGATGCCGAAGGTCGCCAGCGTGGTGAGCACATAGGTGATCACGTAGAACATGGAGGCGCTGTAGGCGTACTGGGCGTTGGCGGTGCTGCCGCCGACCACGCCGGCCGTGAGGCCCAGCAGCACGAAGCCCATCTGGGAGATCGTGGAATAGGCCAGCATGCGCTTGAGGTTGGTCTGCGCGATGGCAGCCAGGTTGCCCACCACCAGCGAAGCCACCGACAGCACGACCAGCATCTGCTGCCAGTCGATGGCCAGGGGCATCAGGCCCTCGACCAGCAGGCGGATGGCGATGGCGAAGGCGGCCAGCTCGGGGGCGGCGCCGATCAGCAGGGTGATGGCCGTGGGCGCGCCTTGGTAGACGTCGGGGACCCACATGTGGAAGGGCACGGCGCCGAGCTTGAAGGCCAGGCCGGCGACGATGAAAACCAGGCCGAAGACCAGCACCTCGTGGCGGATGCGGCCGCTGGCGATCGCCTGGAAGATCTGGTTGATGTCCAGCGAGCCGGTGGCGCCGTACATCATGGAGATGGCATAGAGCAGGAAGCCCGAGGCCATGGCGCCCAGCACGAAGTACTTCATGGCGGCCTCGGTCGCGCGCTCGCTGTCGCGGCGCAGCGCCACCAGGGCATAGCTGGACAGCGTGAGCAGCTCCAGACCCAGGTACAGCACCAGCAAGTTGCCGGCCGAGATCATGGCGAACATGCCCAGCAGCGAGAACAGCGACAGCGTGAAGAACTCGCCGCCGCGCAGCATGTCGCGATCGCCCGCATAGGGGCGGCCATAGACCAGGGTGAGCATCACGGCGATGGCCGAGAAGGCCTTGAGCCAATTGCCCATGGGGTCGCTCACGACCATGCCACCGAAGGCGTAACGGGTCTCGCCACTCAGCGCGAACTCGACGCACAGCCAGGTGACCGCGGCCAGGGTGGCCAGGGTCAGCACGTAGGTGAAGTCGCGCAGCCGGGACTTGACGCCCAGGTCCACTAGCGCGATGACGCAGGCCATCACCAGCAGCAGGATCTCCGGCGAGGCGAGGTACAGGCTCAGTTTGTCCAGCATGGGAAGTTGGGCCTCGTGATCAGTTCAGTTTGGATGCCGCCACGTGCCGCAGCAGCTCGGTGACAGAGACGTTCATGACGTCGGTGAAAGGCTTGGGATGGATGCCCATGTACATCACCGCGACGGCCAGGATGGACAGCATCAGGAACTCGCGGGCGTTGATGTCGGTGAGGCCGCGCACGTTGTCGTTGGTCACCGGGCCCAGGTAGACCCGCTTGTACATCCACAGCGTGTAGGCGGCGCCGAAGATCAGCGCGGTGGCCGCGCCCAGGCCCAGCCAGAAGTTGGCCTTGGTGGCGCCCAGGATCACCATCCACTCGCCGACGAAACCGGCGGTGGCCGGCAGGCCGCAGTTGGCCATGGCGAACAGCAAGGCGAAGGCGCTGAAGTTGGGCATGGTGTTGACCACGCCGCCGTAGCTGGCGATCTCACGCGAATGCACGCGGTCGTAGAGCACGCCGATGCACAGGAACATGGCGCCCGAGACAAAGCCGTGCGCGATCATCTGCACCAGGCCGCCGGCCACGCCCAGCGGGTTGAAGATGAAGAAGCCCAGGGTCACGAAGCCCATGTGGGCCACCGACGAATAGGCCACCAGCTTCTTCATGTCCTGCTGCACCAGCGCCACCAGGCCCACGTAGATCACGGCGATGAGCGACAGCGCGATCATCAGCCAGGCCCACTCGCGCGAGGCGTCGGGCGCGATCGGCATGGAAAAGCGCAGGAAGCCGTAGGCACCGAGCTTGAGCATGATCGCCGCCAGCACCGCGGAGCCGCCGGTGGGCGCTTCCACGTGCACGTCGGGCAGCCAGGTGTGCACCGGCCACATCGGCACCTTCACCGCGAAGGCGGCGAAGAAGGCGAAGAACAGCAGGGTCTGCACGCCCCCGGGCAAGGGCAGGCGGTGCCAGTCCAGGATGTCGAAGCTGCCCGAGGACCAGAACAGGTAGATCAGGGCCACCAGCATCAGCAGCGAACCCAGCAGCGTGTAGAGGAAGAACTTGAAGGCCGCGTAGATCTTCCGCGGTCCGCCCCAGATGCCGATGATCAGGTACATCGGGATCAGCGTGGCCTCGAAGAAGACGTAGAACAGCATCGCGTCGGTCGCGCTGAACACGCCGATCATCAGGCCCGACAGGATCAGGAAGGCGGCCATGTACTGGTTCACCCGCTCGGTGATCGCCTCCCAGGCGGAGATGACCACGATGACGGTGATGAAGGCCGTCAGCAGCACGAACCACAGCGAGATGCCATCCACGCCCAGGGCGTAGTGGATGTTGAAGCGCGAGATCCAGGGCGCGCGCTCGACGAACTGCATGGCCGCGGTGCTGGCGTCGAAACGCGCGTACAGCGGCAAGGTGACCAGGAAGCTGATGATGGAACCGATCAGGGCGATCCAGCGCACGGCGCGCGCCTGTTCGTCGCGCCCCAGCGCCAGCAGCACGGCGCCGAAGGCGATGGGGGTCCAGATCGCAAGGCTAAGCAAACCCATTTTTCTTTTTCTCCTACTTGCCGATCCAGGCCGACCACGGCGCGGTGAACCAGGTGAGCAGCACGAACAGGCCCACGATCATCGCCAGCGCATAGTGATAGAGGTAACCGGTCTGCAGACGCCGGGTGACGGCCGCGAACAGCGCCACCACCTTGGCGCTGCCGTTGACGGCCAGGCCGTCGATCAGCGCCTGGTCACCGCCCTTCCACAGGCCGATGCCAAGGCAACGGGCCGCGCGGGCGATGATGTTCTCGTTGATCCAGTCCATGTAGTACTTGTTTTCCAGCAGCGTGTAGATCGGCATCACGCGCGCCTTGATGGCTGCCGGCAGGGCCGGGTTCACGAGGTACATGTACCAGGCCAGCACCACGCCGGCCAGCGCCAGCCAGAAGGTGGGCAGCTGCAGGCCGTGGATGGCCATGGCCAGCGCGCCGTGCCACATCTCGGTGAGTTCGGCCATGGCCCCGTGGCGGGCGCCGTCGACGGTGATGGCGTCCTTGAGGAAGTCGCCGAACAGCATGGGGCCGATCGTGAGGTAGCCGATCACCACCGAGGGGATGGCCAGCAGCACCAGGGGCACGGTGACCACCCAGGGCGACTCGTGCGGCTTCTCGTGCGCGTCGTGGTGATGGCCGTGGTCCGGCTCCTCGTCGGAGAAGTGGGCATGGTGGCCGTCGGGGTTCTGGTCGTAGCGTTCCTTGCCGTGGAAGACCAGGAAGTACATGCGGAAGGAATAAAAGGCGGTGACGAACACGCCGGCCAGCACCGCGAAGTGCGCGAACTCGGCGCCCGGCAGCTTGCTGGCGTGCACCGCCTCGATGATGCTGTCCTTGGAGTAGAAGCCGGCGAACAGCGGCGTGCCGATCAGCGCCAGCGAACCCAGCAGCGAGGTGATCCAGGTGATGGGCATGTACTTGCGCACGCCGCCCATGTAGCGGATGTCCTGGTTGTGGTGCATGCCCATGATCACCGAGCCGGCGCCGAGGAACAGCAAGGCCTTGAAGAAGGCGTGCGTCATGAGGTGGAACACCGCCACCGAGTAGGCCGAGGCCCCCAGGGCCACGGTCATGTAACCCAACTGCGAGAGCGTGGAATAGGCCACCACGCGCTTGATGTCGTTCTGGATGATGCCCAGGAAGCCCATGAACAGCGCGGTGATGGCGCCGATGATCAGGATGAAGTTCAGGGCCGTGTCGCTCTGCTCGAACAGCGGCGACATGCGCGCGACCATGAAGATGCCGGCCGTCACCATGGTGGCGGCGTGGATCAGCGCCGAGATCGGCGTGGGGCCTTCCATCGAATCGGGCAGCCACACGTGCAGGGGGAACTGCGCGCTCTTGCCCATGGCGCCGATGAACAGGCAGATGCAGATCACGGTGATCAGCATCCAGTCGGTGCCCGGGAAGCCCAGGGCGGCCAGCTCGCCCACCTTGGCGAAGGTCTCCGTGTAGCTGAGGGTGCCGGCGTAGGCAGCGATCAGGCCGATGCCAAGGATGAAGCCGAAGTCACCGACCCGGTTCACCAGGAAGGCCTTCATGTTGGCGAAGATGGCCGTGGGCTTGTTGTACCAGAAGCCGATCAGCAGGTAGGACACCAGGCCCACCGCTTCCCAGCCGAAGAACAGCTGCAGGAAGTTGTTGCTCATCACCAGCATCAGCATGGAGAAGGTGAAGAGCGAGATGTAGGCGAAGAAGCGGTTGTAGCCCTCGTCTTCCTCCATGTAGCCGATGGTGTAGAGGTGCACCATCAGCGACACGAAGGTCACCACGCACATCATCATGGCCGTGAGGCCGTCGATCATGAAGCCGACCTCCATGCGCAGGCCGCCCACCACCATCCACTCGTAGAGCGTCTGGTTGAAGCGCGCGCCATCGACCGCGACGCTCTTGAGCGTCATGGCCGAGATGATGAAGGCCACCAGCACGCCCAAGATGGTGAGGCTGTGCGAGAGGCGGCGACCGATGCGGTTGCCGCCGAAGGTGGTGCCGAGGACCCCGGCCAGCACCGCACCGGCCAGCGGGGCCAGCGGTACGGCGAGCAGGGTCGATGCAGAGAGGGTCTGGCTCATGTTTCTTCTTGGAGGCCGGGGCGCAGCGGAAGCCGCCTCAGCCCTTGAGGATGTTCAGTTCTTCGACGTTGATGTTCGACTTGTTGCGGAACAGCAGGACCAGGATGGCCAGGCCGATGGCCGATTCGGCCGCCGCGACAGTCAGGATGAAGAACACGAAGACCTGGCCGTGCATGTCCCCCAGGTAGTGGGAGAAGGCGACGAAGTTCATGTTCACGGCCAGCAGCATCAGCTCGATCGCCATGAGCAGCACGATCAGGTTGCGCCGGTTCAGGAAGATGCCCACCACCGACAGCGCGAACAGGATCGCGCCCAGCGACAGGTAATGTCCGAGGGTGAGGGTCATGCCTTGGCCTCCGGCGCGCTGGCCTCAGGCTGCGCGGACGGGGCCGCGATGGTGGGGGGGAGCTTGACGATCTGCAGGCGGTCGCGCGCCTTCACGCGCACGGCCTCGGCCGGATCGAAGCGGCGCGAATCCTTGCGCTGGCGCAGGGTGAGCGCGATGGCGGCGACGATGGCCACCAGCAGGATCACCGCGGCGATCTCCAGCGGATAGAGGTACTGCGAGTACAGCAGCTTGCCCAGCTCGCGGGTGTTGGAGTAGTCCGGCGCGGCGGCCTGCAGCGCGCCGGTGGCGGCGATGCGGCCCTCCTCGCCCACGCGGAAGCCGCCCATGAGCACTGCGGCCATCTCCAGCGCGATCACCGCGCCGATGAGAGCTGCCAGCGGGAAGTGCTTCCAGAAGCTGCCTCGGAGGCGGTCGATGTTGATGTCCAGCATCATCACCACGAACAGGAACAGCACCATCACCGCGCCGACGTAGACCAGCACCAGGGTGATCGCCAGGAACTCGGCGCGCAGCAGCAGCCACACGGCGGCGGCCTGCGAGAAGGCCAGCACCAGGTGCAGCGCGGCATGCACCGGGTTGCGCGCCGTGATGACGCGGAACGCCGCGTACAGCAGCACCGCGGCGAAGAGGTAGAAGAAGCCGGTCTTGACGTCCATGGTCTGTCTTTTTCTGTTAGAGCGTCAGCGGTGTCAGCGGTACTTGGCGTCCGCGGCCTTGGTCGCGGCGATCTCGGGCTCGTAGCGGTCGCCCACGGCCAGCAGCATGTCCTTGGTGAAGTACAGGTCGCCGCGCTTTTCGCCGTGGTATTCGAGGATGTTGGTCTCGACGATGGAATCGACCGGGCAGCTCTCTTCGCAGAAGCCGCAGAAGATGCACTTGGTCAGGTCGATGTCGTAGCGCGTGGTGCGGCGGGTGCCGTCGGCGCGCTGGTCGGACTCGATGGTGATGGCCAGCGCCGGGCAGACGGCCTCGCACAGCTTGCAGGCGATGCAGCGCTCTTCGCCGTTGTCATAGCGGCGCAGAGCGTGCAGGCCGCGAAAGCGCGGGCTCAGGGGCGTCTTTTCCTCGGGGAACTGGACGGTGATCTTGCGGCTGAAAGCGTACTTGCCGGTGATGGCCATGCCCTTGAACAACTCCACCAGCATGAAGCTGGACAGGAAGTCCTTGAGCGAGAACGCCGACGGCCGTGCGAGCGATTGAGTCGACATAGCTTTACTCCAAACCCGAGCCGCCGCCCGGCCGCCCGAAGGCGGCGAGCGCCCCCTCGGGGGGCAGCGAATACACGAAGTGATGAGCGTGGGGGCTCATGTTCATTTCCAGATGTTGTAGGGGGTCTGCATCCACAGGCCGACCACGACCAGCCAGACCAGGGTGACGGGGATGAAGATCTTCCAGCCCAGGCGCATGATCTGGTCATAGCGGTAGCGCGGGAAGGTCGAGCGCACCCACAGGAACATGGTGACGACCATGAAGGTCTTGACGCCCAGCCAGATCCAGCCCGGGATGAAGGCCAGGCCCGCGACCGGCGCCGACCAGCCGCCCAGGAACAGCAGCACGGCCAGGATGGACACCAGCCACATGTTGGCGTACTCGGCCAGGAAGAACATGGCGAAGCTCATGCCCGAGTACTCGATCATGTGGCCGGCCACGATTTCCGATTCGCCTTCGACCACGTCGAAGGGGTGGCGGTTGGTCTCGGCCAGGCCCGAGATGAAGTACACGACGAAGATGGGCAGCAGGGGCAGCCAGTTCCAGGACAGGAAGTTCAGGCCCAAGGCCGCGAAGCTGCCGCGCTCCTGGCTTTGCACGATGTCGGTGATGTTCAGGCTGCCGGCGGTCATGAGCACCACCACCATGCAAAAGCCCATGGCAATCTCGTAGCTCACCATCTGCGCCGAGGCCCGCAGCGCGCCCAGGAAGGCGTACTTCGAGTTGGAGGCCCAGCCCGCGATGATCACGCCATACACCTCCAGCGAGGTGACCGCCAGCAGGAACAGCAGGCCGGCGTTGATGTTGGACAGCGCCACGTCGGGGCCGAAGGGAATCACCACCCAGGCGACCAGCGCCGGCATGATGGTCATGACCGGGCCGAGCAGGAACAAGCCCTTGCTCGCCGCCGAGGGCATGATGATTTCCTTGGTCAGCAGCTTGAGCGCGTCGGCGATGGGCTGCAGCAGGCCCAGGGGGCCGATGCGGTTCGGGCCGATGCGGATCTGGGTGAAGCCGATGGCCTTGCGTTCCCACAGCGTGAGGTAGGCCACCGCGCCCATGAGGGGCAGCACCACCACCACGATCTTGATCAGGTTCCAGACCACGGGCCAGCCCATGCTGGTCCACCAGCCGGCGGCGATCAGGCCTTGGCCGAGGCCGTAGAGGGTGTCGATCATGCCGTCACTCCTTGCGCGGCGGCGCGGCCCTGGCGGCCATCGGCCGTGAGCTGCAGCGAGGGCGCACGGCGCACCAGGCCATCGAGCTCGTAGATGGCGGCGCTGGCCGGGCGGCCTTCGACCACGCTCAGGTCGATCGCGGCCGAGGTGTGGTTATCCAGGCGCGGGCCCTGGACGAAGTCTTGCGACACGTCCTGCGGACCGCGGGCGGCGCCCAGCACTTCCTGGGCCGACTCGAAGTCGAAGCCCGGCAGGCCCAGCATGTTGCCCAGCACGCGCAGCACCTTCCAGCCCGGGCGGGTCTCGCCCAGGGGCTTGACCACCGCGTGGAAGCTCTGGACCCGGCCTTCGGCATTGACGAAGGTGCCCGGGGTCTCGGTGAAGGGCGAAATCGGCAGGATCACGTCGCTGATGTCGAGGTTGGCCTTGAACGGGCTGAGCGTGACGACCATCTCGGCCTGGCCGATCGCGGCCGCGGCGCGGGCGCCACCGGCGGCATCGAAGGCCGGCTCGGTATTGAGCAGCAGGACGGCCTTGAGCGCGCCGCCCGCGAGCATCTGGCCCGCGTTCAGGCCACCGGCGCGCGGCATGGCGCCGGCCAGTTGCGCGCCCACGGTGTTGGCGGCCTCGGTGAGGTAGCCCATGGTGGCGCCGGTCTGCTCGCCGATCCAGTTGGCCAGCGCCAGCAGCGAGCCGGCCTTGGCATGGTGCGCGGCGGCGTTGCCCAGCAGAATGGCCTTGCGCTCGCCGGACAGCAGCGAGCGGGCGATCGCGCGAGCGGTGTCGTCGGCCTCGGCTTGCACCGGGGCCGTCACGCCCTTTTCGGCGGCGATGGCGGTGGCGATGCCGGCCAGGCTGCGGGCCCACTGGCCCGCGGGCGCGGTGACCCGGGCATGCACCGGCATCGCCCAGTCGTCGGCCGCGTCGTGCAGCACGTTGACCTGGGCGCCCTTTCGGGCGGCGGCGCGCACGCGCAGCGCGAACAGCGGATGGTCCTTGCGCAGGTTGCTGCCGACCACCAGCACGCGTTGCAGCTCGGACAGGGCCGCGATGCGGGTGCCCAGCCAACGCACGCCCTCGCCTGCCGTGAACTCGGCGTGGCGCAGGCGGTGGTCGATGTTCTCGCTGCCCAGGCCGCGCACCAGGGCGCCGGCCAGGAACAGTTCTTCGACGGTGCTGTGCGGGCTCACCAGCGCGCCGATGGATTGCGCGCCGTGGTCGGCCTTGATCTGCTTGAGGCCGTTGGCCACATACTCCAGCGCGGTCTGCCAGTCGACCGTCTTCCACTCTCCGCCCTGCTTGAGCATGGGCGCGCTGAGGCGGTCGGCGGAATCCAGGGCCTCGTAGGAGAAGCGGTCACGGTCGGCCAGCCAGCATTCGTTGACGGCGTCGTTCTCCAGCGGCAGCACCCGCATGACCTTGTTGTTCTTGACCTGCACGACCAGGTTGGCACCGGTGGCATCGTGCGGGCTCACGCTCTTGCGGCGCGACAGCTCCCAGTTGCGGGCGCTGTAGCGGAACGGCTTGCTGGTCAGGGCACCGACCGGGCACAGGTCGATCATGTTGCCGGAGACTTCGGAGTCCACCGTGTCGCCCAGCACCGTGGTGATCTCGGAGTGCTCGCCGCGGTTGATCATGCCCAGCTCCATCACGCCGGCCACTTCCTGGCCGAAGCGCACGCAGCGGGTGCAGTGGATGCAGCGGGTCATCTCCTCCATGGAGATCAGCGGGCCCACGTCCTTGTGGAAGACCACGCGCTTTTCTTCCTCGTAGCGCGAGGAAGAGCCGCCATAGCCCACCGCCAGGTCCTGCAGCTGGCATTCGCCGCCCTGGTCGCAGATGGGGCAGTCCAGCGGGTGGTTGATCAGCAGGAACTCCATCACCGACTGCTGGGCCTTGACGGCCTTGTCGCTGCGGGTGCGCACGATCATGCCGTTGGTCACCGGCGTGGCGCAGGCCGGCATGGCCTTGGGCGCCTTCTCCACGTCGACCAGGCACATGCGGCAGTTGGCCGCGATGGACAGCTTCTTGTGGTAGCAGAAATGCGGAATGTAGGTGCCCGCCTTTTCGGCCGCATGCATCACCATGCTGCCTTCGGCGATCTCCACCTTTTTTCCGTCGAGCTCGATTTCAACCATGTTGTGCTTTCGGGATCAGCCGCGCGCGCTGGCGGGCACCGGCGTCGCCGCGTTGGCGCGGGCGACCTTGGCCTCGAACTCGGGCCGGAAGTGCTTGATCATGGCCCGCACCGGCATGGCCGCCGCGTCGCCCAGGGCGCAGATGGTGCGGCCCTGGATGTTCTCGGCCACCGAGTCCAGCAGGTCCATGTCGGCGCTCTGGCCGACGCCGCGATGGACGCGGTCGACCACGCGCCACAGCCAGCCCGTGCCTTCGCGGCAGGGCGTGCACTGGCCGCAGGACTCGTGCATGTAGAAGTAGGACAGGCGCAGCAGGCTCTCGACCATGTCGCGCCGCTCGTCCATCACGATCACCGCGCCCGAGCCCAGCATGGAGCCGGCCTTGGCGATGGAGTCGTAGTCCATGGTGCAGCCCATCATGATGTCGGCCGGCAGCACCGGTGCCGAGGAGCCGCCCGGGATCACGGCCTTGAGCTTGCGCCCGCCAGCGACACCGCCGGCCAGCTCCAGCAGCTTGGCGAAGGGCGTGCCCAGCGGAATCTCGTAGTTGCCCGGACGCTCGACGTCACCGGAGATCGAGAAGATCTTGGTGCCGCCGTTGTTCGGCTTGCCGCATTCGAGGTAGGCCTGGCCGCCGTTGCGGATGATCCAGGGCACCGCCGCGAAGGTCTCGGTGTTGTTGATGGTGGTGGGCTTGCCGTACAGGCCGAAGCTGGCCGGGAACGGCGGCTTGAAGCGGGGCTGGCCCTTCTTGCCTTCCAGCGATTCGAGCAGCGCGGTTTCCTCGCCGCAGATGTAGGCGCCGAAGCCATGGTGGCCATGCAGCTGGAAGCTGAAGCCGCTGCCCAGGATGTTGTCGCCCAGCAGGCCGGCCGCCCTCGCCTCTTCCAGCGCGGCTTCGAAGCGCTCGTAGACCTCGAAGATCTCGCCGTGGATGTAGTTGTAGCCCACCGTGATGCCCATGGCGTAGGCGGCGATGGCCATGCCCTCGATCACGATGTGCGGGTTGTACATGAGGATGTCCCGGTCCTTGCAGGTGCCGGGTTCGCCCTCGTCGGAATTGCACACCAGGTACTTCTGCCCCGGAAACTGGCGGGGCATGAAGCTCCACTTCAGGCCCGTGGGAAAGCCCGCGCCGCCGCGCCCGCGCAGGGCGCTTTCCTTGACGGTGGCGATCACCTGGTCCTGGGTGAGGCCCGCGCCGCCATCCTTGCCCAGGATCTTGCGCAGGGCCTGGTAGCCGCCGCGCGCCTCGTAGTCCTTCAGGCGCCAGTTGCTGCCATCGAGGTCCGCATAGATCTGCGGGTTGATGTGGCGGCCGTGGAAGCAGGTCTGCACGCCGGTCGCCTGGAATTGCGCCAGCACTTGTTGCGCGTTCATCAGGCTTGCTCCGCTTTCTTCAGGCCGTCGACCAACTGGTCGAGCTTGTCGTCGCTCATGAAGCTGCACATGGTGCGGTCGTTGACCAGCATCACCGGCGCATCGGCGCAGGCGCCCAGGCACTCGGACTGCTGCAGCGTGAACACGCCGTCGGCCGTGGTCTCGCCCATGGCCACGCCCAGGCGCTGCTCCAGGTGGTGCAGCGCGTGCTGGCCGCCGCGCAGCTGGCAAGGCAGGTTGGTGCAGACGTTGAGCTTGTAGCGCCCCACGGGGCGCTGGTTGTACATGTTGTAGAAGGTCGTGACCTCATGCACGGCGATGGCCGGCATGCCCAGGTAGTCGGCCACCACCTGCTCCCAGGCGGGGCTCACGTGGCCCTGCTCGTGCTGCACGATGGTCAGGCAGGCCATCACGGCCGACTGCTTCTGTTCGGCCGGGTACTTGGCCACCTCGCGGTCGAAGCGGGCCCGCGTCTGGGCGGACAGGACCGCCGCCGGGGTGCTGCTGGCGTCGGAAGTCTTCATCGGTCAATCTCTCCGAACACGATGTCCATGGTCCCGATCACGGCCACGGCGTCGGCGATCATGTGGCCGCGCGACATCTCGTCCATGGCGGCGAGGTGGGCGAAGCCCGGGGCGCGGATCTTGAGGCGATAAGGCTTGTTGGCACCGTCGCTCACGATATAGATGCCGAACTCGCCCTTGGGATGCTCCACCGCCGAATAAGCCTCGCCCTCGGGCACGCGCATGCCTTCGGAGAACAGCTTGAAGTGGTGGATCAGTTCTTCCATGTTGGACTTCATCGACTCCCGGTCGGGTGGCGCGACCTTGTGGTTGTCGGTGATGACCGGGCCGGGGTTGGCACGCAGCCAGTCCACGCATTGCTTGATGATGCGGTTGGCTTCGCGCATTTCCTGCACGCGCACCAGGTAGCGGTCGTAGCAGTCGCCCGTCTTGCCCACCGGGATGTCGAAATCCAACCGGTCGTAGACCTCGTAGGGCTGGGTCTTGCGCAGGTCCCAGGCGATGCCGCTGCCGCGCAGCATGGGGCCGGTGAAGCCGAGGTTGAGCGCGCGCTCGGGCGAGACCACGCCGATGCCCACGGTGCGCTGCTTCCAGATGCGGTTGTCGGTCAGCAGGGTTTCGTACTCGTCCACGTAGCCGGGGAAACGGCGCACGAAATCGTCGATGAAGTCCAGCAGCGAACCCTGGCGGTTCTCATTGAGCTTGCGGATCGCGCGCTCGTTCTTGATCTTGCTGACCTTGTACTGCGGCATGGTGTCCGGCAGGTCGCGATAGACGCCGCCCGGACGGAAATAGGCCGCGTGCATGCGCGCGCCCGACACCGCCTCGTACATGTCGAACAGGTCTTCCCGCTCGCGGAAGCAGTAGATCAGCATGTTCATCGCGCCGATGTCCAGGCCGTGCGCACCCAGCCACAGCAGGTGGTTCATCAGCCGGGTGATCTCGGAGAACATCACGCGGATGTACTGCGCCCGCAGCGGCACCTCGATGCCCAGGAGCTTCTCGATGGCCAGGCAGTAGGCGTGCTCGTTGCACATCATCGAGACGTAGTCCAGGCGGTCCATGTAGGGCAGTGCCTGGAGGTAGGTGCGGGTCTCGGCCAGCTTCTCGGTGGCCCGGTGCAGCAGGCCGATGTGCGGGTCGGCGCGCTGGATCACTTCGCCGTCGAGCTCCAGCACCAGGCGCAGCACGCCGTGGGCCGCGGGGTGCTGCGGGCCGAAGTTGAGGGTGTAGTTCTTGATCTCGGCCATCAGTGCAAACCACCGTAGTTGTCTTCGCGGATGACCCGCGGAATGATTTCGCGCGGCTCGATCGTCACGGGCTGGTAGATCACGCGCTGGCGCTCGGGGTCGTAGCGCATCTCGACTTCGCCGGAGACCGGGAAGTCCTTGCGGAAGGGATGGCCGATGAAGCCGTAGTCGGTGAGGATGCGGCGCAGGTCGTCGTGGCCTTCGAAGACGATGCCGAACAGGTCGAAGGCTTCGCGCTCGAACCAGTTGGCGGCGTTCCAGATGGCGTTGACCGAGTCGACCACCGGCAGCTCGTCATCGGGGGCGAAAACCTTCAGGCGCACGCGCTGGTTCAGGCTCACCGACAGCAGGTGCGAGACCACGGCGTAGCGCGGGCCGTCCCACGCGCCGTTGCGGTAGTCGGCGTAATCCACGCCGCACAGGTCGATCAGCTGCTCGAAGCGGCAGCCGGGCGCATCGCGCAAGGTGGTGGCGGCGCGCAGGTAGTCGGCCGCGGCCACGGTGACGGTGACTTCACCGTGCGCCAGCTCGACGCGCTTGGCCAGCGCGCCCAGCGCCTGGGCGACGGTGTTTTGCAGGGCTTGCGGATCGACCGCGTAGGCAGGGCTCGTCATGGGCTGTCTCACGCGCGGGCGATGGTCTGGGTGCGGCGGATCTTCTGCTGCAGCTGGATGATTCCGTACAGCAGGGCCTCGGCCGTGGGCGGGCAACCGGGCACGTACACGTCCACCGGCACGATGCGGTCGCAGCCGCGCACCACCGAGTAGCTGTAGTGGTAGTAGCCGCCGCCATTGGCGCAGGAGCCCATGGAGATCACCCAGCGCGGCTCGGGCATCTGGTCGTACACCTTGCGCAGCGCCGGCGCCATCTTGTTGCACAGCGTGCCGGCCACGATCATCAGGTCGGACTGGCGCGGGCTGGGGCGGAACAGCATGCCGAAACGGTCGATGTCGTAGCGCGCGGCGCCCGCGTGCATCATCTCGACCGCGCAGCAGGCCAGGCCAAAGGTCATGGGCCAGAGCGAGCCGGTCTTGGCCCAGTTGATGACCGTGTCCACCGTAGTGGTCACGAATCCCTTGTCGGAAAAGCCTTGGTTTGCCATTTGACGAATTCCCACGAACTCCATGGGGACCGACCCTGAACGGGCCGGCGACCCCTTATTCCCAGTCGAGGGCGCCCTTCTTCCACTCGTAGGCGAAGCCGACCACGAGGATGAGAAGGAAAACCATCATGGCCCAGAAGCCCACGGCCCCGATTTCCTTCAGGGCGACAGCCCAGGGGAAGAGGAACGCGATTTCCAGGTCGAACAGGATGAAAAGAATGGCCACGAGGTAGTAGCGCACGTCGAACTTCATGCGCGCGTCCTCGAAGGCCTCGAAGCCGCACTCGTAGGGAGAGTTCTTGGCGGCATCGGGCTTGTGGAAGCCCGCCCCGCGGGAGAAGAGATGACCCAGCAGCTGGGGAACGACCCCGACTCCGACGCCCACGAGAACGAACAAGAGGACGGGGAGGTACTGTTCTAGGTTCATCTTGGGGACCGGCTGAGCTTCAGGCCGCCGAGCCAGGCCAGCGACCTTTTCTTTGTGATGGTGCCGTCGGCGAGACTCGAACTCGCACAGCTTTCGCCACTACCCCCTCAAGATAGCGTGTCTACCAATTTCACCACGACGGCTGATTTCTGCTGCCCGGACGCTGGAGGTTTTGTTGTTTTCCTCTCCCCCCGGACAGCCTCAGAGTTTACCCTGAAACTTGGGCCTCTCCCAGAGGCGAAGCCCAAATATTCACGCGCTCAACGCTTGGGGATCTGCCCGGCACCCGAGGCGGCGGGTGCGGCCGGGCTGGCCGGGGCCGTGGCGGCCGGCACAGCTTGACCGGGGATCTGCGCTGCGCCAGTGGCAGGCGCCGGCACCGCCGGCTGCTGCACCTGGGTGCGCTCGAGCACGCTGCTGGATTCGGTCGGGCGCACGCCGCCAAGGTAGGCCAGGCCCAGGGTGCAGATGAAGAACACGGTCGCCAGCACGGCAGTGGTGCGCGAGAGGAAGTTGGCGCTGCCACTGGCACCGAACAGGCTGCCCGAGCTGCCACTGCCGAAGGCCGCGCCCATGTCGGCGCCCTTGCCGTGCTGGACCAGGATCAGGCCGATCATGCCCAGCGCCGCGAGCAGCTGGACGGTGAGGATGGCGGTAAACAGGAAGTTCATGGATTCACTCCGAAAGGACGCAAGCTCAGGCCGACAGCGCGTTGGCCGAAGCGATGATCTGCAGGAAGTCCGGCGCCTTGAGCGAGGCACCGCCGATGAGGCCGCCATCAATGTCCGGCTGGGCCAGCAAGCTGGCAGCGTTGCCGGCATTCATGCTGCCGCCATAGAGGATGTGCACGCGCTCGCTGTGCCCCGTGGCCGCACGCAGCTGCGCGCGCAGCACCGCATGGACCTGCTGGGCCTGCTCGGGCGTGGCGGTCTTGCCGGTGCCGATCGCCCAGACCGGCTCGTAGGCCACCACGATCTCGCTGATGCAATGGCCATTGAGATGGATCACGGCGGCGAGCTGGCGCTTGACCACCTCCTCGGTGCGGCCGGCTTCGCGCTCGGCCAGGGTCTCGCCCACGCAGACGATGGGCGTGATGCCATGGGCCAGGGCCGCGCGCGCCTTCTCGGCGACCAGGGTGTCGGTCTCGCCGTGGTACTGGCGACGCTCCGAGTGGCCGACGATGGCGTAGCGCACGCCGAACTCCTTGAGCATCGCGGCCGAGGTCTCACCCGTGTAGGCGCCCTGCTCGTGCGCCGACACATCCTGCGCACCGAGCTCGAGCGCGCCACCCTGGCGCAGCACCTGCACCTGCGCCAGGTAGGGCGCGGGCACGCAGACCGCGGCCAGGCAGCGGGCATCGGCCAGGCCGGCCACGATGGCGCGCACCAGGGCATCGTTGCCCTCAATGCTGCCGTTCATCTTCCAGTTGCCGGCGATGAGTTTCTTCTTCATGTCTTCCTGCCCTTGCTTCACCAGGTCAGCACGATCTTGCCGATGTGCTGGTTGGACTCCATCAGGGTGTGGGCCTCGGCCGCCTGCTCGGCGGCGAAGGTGCGGAAGATCACCGGACGGATGCGACCCGAGGCCAGCAGCGGCCAGACATTGGCCTTGAGCGAGTTGGCGATGGCCGTCTTGAAGGCCACCGGACGCGGGCGCAGGGTCGAGCCCGTGATGCGCAGGCGCCGGCGCAGCACCAGGCCGGCATTGAACTCGGACTTGATGCCGCCCTGCACGCCAATGATGACCAGCCGGCCGTCCTCGGCCAGGCACTCGACCTCGCGCGCCACGTAGTCGCCGGCCACCATGTCCAGGATGACGTCCACGCCCTTGCCGTCGGTCAGGCGCTTGGCCTCGGCCGCGAAGTCCTGGCTGCGGTAGTTGATCGCGTGGTCGGCACCCAGCTTCAGGCAGGCGGCGCACTTGTCGTCGCTGCCGGCGGTGGCGATCACGGTGGCGCCCAGGGCCTTGGCCATCTGGATGGCGGTGACGCCGATGCCGCTGGTGCCACCCTGCACCAGCAGGGTTTCGCCGGCCGCCAGCTCGCCGCGGTCGAAGACGTTGCTCCAGACCGTGTAGAAGGTCTCGGGCAGCGAGGCCGCCTCGATGTCGCTCAGGCCCTGGGGCACGGGCAGGCACTGGCCCACCGGCGCCACGCACAGCTCGGCATAGCCACCGCCAGCCACCAGCGCGCAGACGCGGTCCCCGATGGACAGGCCGGCCGCCGCCATGGCCTGGGCGTCACCGCCCACGATCACGCCCGCGACCTCCAGGCCCGGCAGGTCGGAGGCGCCCGGCGGCACCGGGTACTTGCCCAGGCGCTGCAGCACGTCCGGACGGTTGACGCCGCTGGCCACGACGCGGATGAGGACTTCACCCGCCCCGGCAACGGGGTCGGGACGATCGGCAACGCGCAAGACCTCCGGCGCGCCGTACTGGGAGATTTCAACGGCTTTCATGACTGAGGGCAGCAATGAATGAATGAGCCGGCCCGGCGAGCGCGCAGGCGCTGGCCGGGCCGGGGTGCGCGAGGATCAGAGGTCCTGCTGCGGCTCCGGGGAGAACGCGGGCTGGCTGTCGCGCGCGGGACGCTCGATCAGGGCCTTCATGGACAGCTTGACGCGGCCCTTCTCGTCGGTCTCGAGCACCTTCACGCGCACCACCTGGCCTTCGCTCAGGTAGTCGGAGACCTTCTCCACGCGCTCGTGGGCGATCTGGCTGATGTGCAGCAGGCCGTCCTTGCCCGGCAGCAGGTTGACCAGGGCACCGAAGTCCAGCAGCTTGGTGATCGGGCCTTCGTAGACCTTGCCGATCTCGACCGAGGCGGTCAACTGCTCGATGCGCTTCTTGGCCTCTTCGGCCTTGGCCGAATCGGTGGAGGCGATGGTGATGGTGCCGTCTTCGGCGATGTCGATCTGCGTGCCGGTCTCTTCGGTCAGCGCACGGATCACGGCCCCACCCTTGCCGATCACGTCGCGGATCTTCTCGGGGTTGATCTTCATGGTGTACAGGCGCGGGGCGAAGTTGCTCACCTCGGCCTTGGCCTCGCCCATGGCGTCCTGCATCTTGCCCAGGATGTGCATGCGCGCTTCCTTGGCCTGGGCCAGGGCGACCTGCATGATTTCCTTGGTGATGCCCTGGATCTTGATGTCCATCTGCAGGGCGGTGATGCCGTTGGTGGTGCCGGCCACCTTGAAGTCCATGTCGCCGAGGTGGTCCTCGTCGCCCAGGATGTCGGTCAGCACCGCGAAGCGGTTGCCTTCCTTGATCAGGCCCATGGCAATGCCGGCCACGTGCGCCTTCATGGGCACGCCGGCGTCCATCATGGACAGGCAGCCGCCGCAGACCGAAGCCATGGACGAGGAGCCGTTGGACTCGGTGATCTCGGACACCACGCGGATGGTGTAGGGGAATTCTTCCTTGCTCGGCAGGCAGGCCACCAGGGCGCGCTTGGCCAGGCGGCCGTGGCCGACTTCGCGGCGCTTGGTCGAGCCCATGGGCCCACTTCACCGGTGGCGAAGGGAGGCATGTTGTAGTGGAACAGGAAGCGGTCCTCGAACTCGCCGGCCAGCGCGTCGATGCGCTGGGCATCGCGCTCGGTGCCCAGCGTGGTGACCACCAGGGCCTGGGTCTCGCCGCGGGTGAACAGGGCCGAGCCGTGGGTGCGGGGCAGCACGCCGTTGCGGATCTCGATGGGGCGCACGGTGCGCGTGTCGCGCCCGTCGATGCGCGGCTCGCCGGCCAGGATCTGGCTGCGAACGATGTTGGCTTCGATGTTGAACAGCAGCTCGTCGACCTTGACGCCGTCGAAGGCCGCGCCTTCGGCGGCCAGGGCCGTGTGCACCGAGGCGGTGGCCTCGCGCAGGGCCTGGGTGCGGGCCTGCTTGCTGCGGATCTGGTAGACCGCGCGCAGCTTGTCCTCGGCCAGTTGCTTGATCTTGGCGATGAAAGCCTCATCCTTGGCCGGCGGCTGCCAGTCCCAGGCCGGCTTGCCGGCTTCGCGCACCAGCTCGTGGATGGCGTTGATGGCGATGTTGCCCTGCTCGTGGCCGAACACCACGGCGCCCAGCATCACTTCTTCGGGCAGCTGCTGCGCCTCGGACTCGACCATCAGCACGGCCGCTTCGGTGCCGGCGACCACCAGGTCCATCAGCGAGTCCTTGCGCTGGGTCTGGCCCGGGTTCAGGACGTATTCGCCATTGATGTAGCCCACGCGGGCCGCGCCGATCGGGCCGGCGAAGGGAATGCCCGAGATGGCCAGCGCGGCGCTGGTGCCGATCATGGCGGCGATGTCGGCATCGACCTCGGGGTTGAGCGAGACGGTGTGGATCACCACGTGGACTTCGTTGAAGAAGCCTTCGGGGAACAGCGGGCGGATCGGGCGGTCGATCAGGCGCGAGGTGAGCGTCTCCAGCTCGCTGGGCTTGGCTTCACGCTTGAAGAAGCTGCCGGGGATCTTGCCGGCGGCGTAGGTCTTCTCGATGTAGTCGACGGTCAGCGGGAAGAAGTCCTGGCCCGGCTTGGCCGACTTGGAGGCGACCACGGTGGCCAGCACCACGGTGTCGTCGATGTTGACCAGCACGGCGCCGGAGGCCTGGCGGGCGATCTCGCCGGTTTCCAGGGTGACCGTGTGCTGGCCCCATTGGAAGGTCTTGGTGACTTTTTTGAACATGCTCTGTCTTGTTCTCTCTGGGAAGAAGGAGAGGCG
>Ga0255265_1000011_pt1 | contig 20815 bp, 18 predicted proteins | sample AtltaT_25_FD_183549 | JGI IMG/M metagenome (GOLD analysis project Ga0255265, IMG submission 183549) | Metatranscriptome of freshwater microbial communities from Altamaha River, Georgia, United States - Atl_Cont_RepA_0h (Metagenome... | ecosystem: Environmental > Aquatic > Freshwater > River...
AGAAGTGGCTCCGCTTGTCTGAACAGCATTCCCCGATTTATAAGTGGATTGCGGGCGGGTTGCTGACGGTGCAGAGTTGTCCACGGCGGCGGGCGTCGCTTGCGACGAACGCACGCCGCGGTGGGCAACTCGGGGCGCACCAGCGATCTTCATCTTACGCGGCCAGCTTCAGCTGCGGCAAGCCGGCGAAGTACGCTTCGTCGGGCGTGAGCCGATCCAGGCTCGAGTGGGCGCGATGCGCGTTGTACCAGGCAAGGTAGTCCGCGATGTCGGCCCGTGCGGCGCTGACGCTGTCGTAGGCCTTCAGGTAGACCCGCTCGTACTTGACGCTGCGCCACAGGCGCTCGACGAACACGTTGTCTCTCCAGGCCCCGCGCCCGTCCATCGAGAGCCTGCAGCCAGCCGCCAGCACCACGCCGGTGAACTCCTCGGCGGTGAACTGGCTGCCCTGATCGGTGTTGACGATCTCCGGCGTGCCGTACTTCGCCAGCGCCTGCTCGATCACCTCCTTGGCATGGATCGCTTCCAGAGTGATCGCCACCCGGTGCGCCAGCACACGGCGGGTGGCGACGTCCACCACCGCAGTGAGGTAGACGAAGCCGCGGGCCATCGGAATGTAGGTCGTGTCCAACGCCCACACCTGGTTGGCCCGCGTGATCGCCAGATGGCGCAGCAGGTATGGCCAGATCTTGTGGCCCGGCGCCCGCTTGCTGGTGCCGGGCTGTGGCGCCAGTGCCGTGATGCCCATGCGCTGCATGAGCGTGCCAATGTGGCGTCGGCCGGCGTGAATGCCTTCGCGGGCGAGCTGGTCACGCAGCATGCGAGCGCCCATGAAGGGGTGCTCCAGGTGCAGCTCGTCGAGCCGGCGCATGAGCGCCAGGTCGGCATCGCTGAGCGGCCGCGGCAGGTAGTACACCGAGCCGCGGCTGATGCCAAGCAGCTGCGCCTGGCGCGTGACGGACAGCTGATCGTGACGGTCGATCATCGCTTTGCGCTCAGCAATCCCGCCTTGGTGAGCGCGCGTTCTAAAAAATCATTCTCCAGCGTCAACTGGCCGATTTTGGCGTGCAGCGGGTCCAGATCGACCGGTTCGGCCGCCGCAGCTCCGCCGCCGAAGGCCTCGGCCGCATGCTCCAGAAGTTGCCGCTTCCACTCGGTGATCTGGTGGGGATGCAACTCGAACTGCTTGGCCAGCTCGGCCAACGTCTTGTCTTCCCGCAAAGCCGCCACGGCCACCTGCGCCTTGAACGCCGGCGTGTGCGTGCGGCGGGTGCGCCGCGCTGATTTTCTTGACCATCGAAAACTCCTGTCGCCAGCTCCCAAGAGCCGGCATCATGCCCAGAGTTTCCACTTATGACGCTGTTCAGATTTGCGGAGCCACTTCTCAAATCCGGCGGCATTTTTGTTTACGGCGTAATCTCGACTATGGCGGAATACCTTCAACGGACCGGCCGCAGAGGCATGGCGTGAACCGCACGAGGTTCGCGCGACGGCAGCTTCAAGCTAAATTTTTCATGACTTTTCCGACCGCCGTGGTTAACATCGCGCCATATACGACCTGCGCCCTTCAACCTCTCGAAATCAAACGGGATTCAATCCGCTGCGACAGCATTGGGACCTCTTATTAATGAAAACGGAATCAAATGGGATCAAGTAAAGACAGACAGGTATTCAGTGCACGCGAAGTCGCTGGGGGCGCCGACGAAGGGACGCGGGAACGCATCATCAGCACGGCGATGCAACTGTATGCACGCGGCGGATTGGAGCAGGTGTCGATGCGGGCGATAGGCCGGGAGCTGGACGTCAGCCAGATGATGGCCTACCGTTACTTTGAATCGAAGGACGAAATGTTCACGGAAATCCGGAGCCGCGTTTTCGACAATTTTGCCGCCTACCTCGAGGCGGCAATCGAACGGAGCACGGCACCGTTCCCCCGGCTCGTTCGCTATTGCTATGCCTATATCGAATTCGGCAAGCAGGCTCCGGCCGATTACCGGTTCATTTTCGATATCTGGCCGCGCAGCCAGTATGAAATCGTGAGGCGCCAGGAAGGCACCGGCGTACTCGCGCGCACGCGCTCATTTGGCATCCAGCTACAAATCGCGGCGGAGATGCTGGATGCCGACATAAACAGCCGCCCTGTGATAGAAAGCGCCCATGTCATGTGGCAATCCCTGCATGGGCTGGTCTCGCTCCATACCGCAAAGAAGCTGGGCTTCGGGATGGGTGCGGACGCCCTGGTCAAACCAACAATCCAGGCGATCGTGAACGGGCTGTTCGGAAAGCACATCGAGAATCATGCGTTCCGCCGGCCGCAATTACCGGTTGTGGCCGGACTGATCAGCTCGCCGGCGAAGGAAGCCTTATGACTGTTGGCTGCGCCTAAATCCCACAAAACCCTGGCGGTTCAGGCGTTGTTATACAGGGCCTCTTCGCAGGCAAAGTCACGCAGCACACGGCCATCCGACTTCAAAGGGGCTACTTATCAGCGTTGCCTTAACGCTTCTCAAAAAATCAGACCGATGCGTTGGAACAGGCGCTGTACGACCGCCAGCCTGGGAGCGCTGACAGTCTGGTTCATCACTCTGACAGAGGCTCGCAATACGTCTCCATCCCTTATACGGACCGCGCCGCCCCCCCTGAATTCGGCGACCAATGCGTTCATCGCGCTGCTCAAGGAGCAGATGCGCATACGGACGCACCAGCACGATGGCACCGGACCGGACGACGTGCTGGCCAACGTGTGAGGCGGTAACGGGGCGCCAGGCTGCGGCTGCTTCCAGCCGGAAGCAGCCTGGATCAGGCAGGAGAAGACAGGGGATGGGAACAAGTCTGGCAACTGCAGCTGACGGCCCTCCTCACACGCAGGCCCTCAACCGCAGCCCCTCACACGCAGGAAGCGATCGACCGCGCCTGTTCGGCGATGCGGCTGCGCACGCTGATGATTTCCGCCATCACCGATACCGCAATCTCGGCCGGGGTGCGGCTGCCGATGCGCAGTCCGACCGGGCCGTGCAGGCGCGCGATCTCGCTGGGCGCGAGGTCGAACAGCGCCAGCCGTTGGCGCCGCTTGTCAGTGTTGGCGCGCGAGCCGAGCGCACCGACATAGAAGGCCGGCGACTTCAATGCTTCCAGCAAAGCCATGTCGTCCAGCTTTTGATCATGCGTCAGCGCGACGATGGCGGTACGGGGGTCGGGTTCGATCGCCAGCACCGCGTCGTCGGGCATGACGGTCAGCAGCTCGGTCTGCTGCACCGCCCAGGTCCGGTGAAACTCTTCGCGCGGGTCGCAGACGATCACATGAAAGCCGAGGGTCTTGGCAATCTCCGCCGTCAGGGCCGAGGTCTGCGCCGCGCCGATCAGGAGCAGGCGCCAGCGCGGCCCGAACACCGTCTGGAAGCTGTCCTCGTCGAGCCGGCAGGTTTCGTCGCCGGTGGCCAGCGCGATGCGGCTGGCCCCGGTGTGCATATCCACCCGCCGCAGCACCAGCTCGTGCCGCTCGATATGGGACAGTACCGTGTCGATCCAGCCGGCTTGCTTCAGCGGCTGAACCAGCGGCTCCACCACCAGGCGCAGTGTGCCGCCGCAAGGCAGGCCGAAGCGGGCCGCCTCGTCCTTGCTGACGCCGTACACGACGGTGCCGATGTGCGACGGCACGCCGTCGCGCCGGATGCGTTCGATCAGGTCGTCCTCGACGCAACCGCCGGACACGGAGCCGGCCACCAGGCCGTCATCGCGCACGCACATCATGGCGCCGACCGGGCGCGGGGACGAGCCCCAGGTCGCCGCCACCGTCACCAGCACGACCGCATGCCCGGCCTGCAGCCAGGCGCGGGCCGCGGTCAGCGTGTCGTGGTTCTCCGCGTCCATCGCCGGCTTGCGATCAGCTGCCGTTGAACTTCGGTGCGCGCTTGCCGTGGAAGGCCTCCACGCCCTCGCGGAAGTCGTTCGAGGAGCGCAGGCGGCTGTAGCAATGGCCTTCGAGCTCGATGGCGATCGACAGCGGCGAGTCTTCGGTGTCGTTGAGCAGCTTCTTCGCGGTGCGCTGGGCCAGCGGCGAGAACACCCGAAGCTCGTCCACCAGCCGGTCGGTCGCCGCTTCCAGCTCGGCATCCGGCACGCACTCGGTTGCCACGCCCCACTCGTAAGCCTGCTTGCCCGGAATGCGGCGCGAACGCATCACGATGTCCTTGGTGCGCGTGATGCCGACCATCTTCTGCAGCCGCGCCGAACCGCCCGAGCCGGGAATCTGGCCCAGCTTCTGCTCGGGCAGCGCGTAGAAGGTGGTATCGGTGACCAGCCGGAAGTCACAGGCCAGCGAGATCTCGAAGCCGACGCCGAAGCAGAAGCCGCGGTTGGCGGCGATCACCGGCTTGCTGCAGCGCGCCGGGGCGGCGATGTTCCAGGCCAGCTTGGAGACGTGTTCGGGACTGGCTTCGAGAAAGCCCTTGATGTCGCCGCCGCTGGAAAAGTGTTCGCCTTCGGCGCGCAGCACGATCACGCGCACCGCATCGTTTTCGTCCAGCGATTCGAACACCAGTCGCAGCTGGTCGCGCTGCGCCATCGAGATGATGTTGAACGGGCCGCGCTTGAGGATGATGTCGGCGCGTTCGCGCGCGGGGTCGATTTCGACACGGAAGCCATCGAGCTCTTGCAGCAGAGTCTGGGCTGGATGTTTGAGTTGGGTCACGGTGTTCTCCTTGAAGTGGATTTCAAATCAGAAATATTCGTTGGCTTACTGTTCCGGCAGCTTGCCGGGACCGCCCCTCCGCGCGGCGGCGGTCTCCAGCACCGCCTTCACGATATTGGTGTAACCGGTGCAGCGGCACAGGTGGCCGGACAGCATGTCGCGCACCTCGGCTTCGCTCGGGTCCGGCTTGCGCCGCAGGTAGTCGTCGCAGGACATCAGGATGCCGGCCGTGCAAAAGCCGCATTGCAGCGCATGGTTGCGCCGGAATGCTTCCTGCAGGTCGGACAGGCGATCCTGTTCGTCGGCCAGTCCTTCCACCGTATCGACCGCGCGCCCGTCCACCTGCACCGCCAGGGTCAGGCAAGCGCGCGACGCCACACCGTCGATCTGCACGGTGCAGGCCCCGCACACGCCATGCTCGCAACCGACATGGGTGCCGGTTGCGCCAAGGCCATCGCGCAGGAAATCCGACAGCAGCGTGCGCGGCTCGCAGCGCGCGCTGCGCTCCTCTCCATTGAGCCTGAGCTGGATGCGCACCACCTCACCCTTCACATGCTTTTTCATGCCATCGTCCTTTCGATCACTTCGCGCCCGAGCTGGCGCACCAGCTGGCGCCGGAAGGCCGCCGAGGCATGGTGGTCGTCGCGCGCTTCCAGGTCCCACGCGAAATCATTGATCGCGCCGTCCAGCTCGCTGCCCTGCAGGTGCGGCAGCACGATCACGCGCGGCCGGTCCGCCACGCCGCCGACTGCGAAGCGGATGCCGTCCGGACCCGTCGCCGCGGCCACTGCCACGATCGCGAAGTCGCCATGGCGCTGGGAGAATTCGGTGAAGGCATACCGTTGCCCGGCAACGGCCAGCGGGTACCGCACTTCCTCCACCAGTTCGTCGGCGTGGCGGGCGGTCATCAACATGCCCTGGAAAAAATCCTCGGCGGCCAGTACGCGCCGTCCCTTGCGGGTGCGCAGCACCACCTGTCCGCCCAATGCAAGCAGGCACAGCGGCAGCTCGGCGCTGGGGTCGGCATGCGCGACCGATCCGCACACCGTGCCGCGGTTGCGCACCTGGAAATGCGAGATATGCGGAAACGCCTGCGCCAGCAAGGGCACTTCCTGCGCCAGGCTGCTGCGCCATTCGACGCTGGCCTGGGTCGCTGCCGCGCCGATCGCGAGGTAAGCATCCTTGCCATCCTTGACCTTCACGTAATTCAGGTCGGGCACGCGCGAGATGTCGATCAGCAGGCTGGGCTGGGCCAGGCGCATATTGAGCACCGCCATCAGCGACTGGCCGCCGGCGAGGATGCGCGCCTCGGGGCCGGAGTTGGCCAGCAGCGCCAGTGCTTCTTCCGCGCTGTCGGGACGCACGTAATCGAATGCCTGCGGCTTCATCGCTTCACTCCCAACAGCGCGAGCAGGCGCTTCAGCAAACCGGGCCTGGCGGCGAGCGCGCCTTCGCCGCCGGCTTCGCGGCCCAGTTGTTCAAACAATTGGTTGAGCACGATCTTGGCTGCGCCTTCCAGCATGCGGCTGCCCACGGCGGCCACCTTGCCCGACACGTCGGCCGCATAGTCGTAGCGCAGCAGCGTGCCCTCCCCGTCCGGCTCCAGCGTCACCAGTCCACTGCCGTTGGCGCTGCCCACCGCCGACAGGCCGGAGCCCGCCAGGCGCAGGCTGCGTGGCGGGTCGAGCTCGGACAAGGCGACCTCGGCCGCGTAGCGCGCCTTGATCATGCCGACCCCGACCGTGACATCGGCGCGGTAGCGGTTGGGCCCGATCTGCTGCAGTTCGTTACAGCCGGGAATCACCTTGGCCAGTGCGACCGGATCGAGCAAGACCTTGAACACCGCTTCCGGCGTGGCCGGCAGGCGGACCTCGCCCTGCGCCGCCAGTGCCTTGCCGCCCTTCGATGTCGCCGACGGCGGCGCCGCGCGCGGTCGCGACGGCGGCGGATCGTCGATGCCGATCAGTGCCATCACCTTCGACGGCGTCAGCGGCAGGGTCACATCGGCCACGCCGAGGGCATCGGCGACGGCGTTGGCGATGCAGGGCGGCGTGCTCATGTTGTTGCCTTCGCCCAGGCCCTTCGCGCCCAGCGGCGTAAACGGCGACGGCGTCTCCATGTGGACGATGGTCGGTTCCGGCACTTCGCAGGTGGTCGGTACCAGGTAGTCGGCAAAGGTGCCCGACTGGAAGCTGCCATCCTCGCCGTAGCGGAACTCTTCCATCAGCGCCGCACCCAGCCCTTGGGCGAAGGCGCCGCGGATCTGGCCGTCGGCCAGCGCCGGGTTCAGGAGCTTGCCGGCATCGTGCGTGGTGATGTACTTGTCGATGCGCACGCGCCCGGTATTGCGGTCAATTTCGACACCGCAGACATCGAAGGCAAAGCCGTAGGCGGCCGAGGTGTTGACGCGGTCGTCTTCATCCGGGGCGGTGAGCTGCTCGGCGGTCCAGAATGCGGTCTCGCGCATGCCCGGCTCCACGCCGTCCGGCAACAGGCCCGGGGCCCAATGCGGGCTGGCTGCCATGCGGGCAAACTGCAGCGCCGGTTGCGACGTCTCTTTCGCATGGACCAGCCCATTGGCGAAGACCACATGCTCGGGCGCGCAGCCAAGCTGCGGTGCGGCGATGCGGGCCAGCTTGTCGCGCATCTTGCAGGCGGCCAGATGCACGGCCCCGGCGACGGCGCCGGCGAAGCGGCTCGAATAATTGCCGGCCGCGACCGACCAGGCATCCTTCTGCGTATCGAACTCGATATTGACCGTGACCTGCTCGGGTCCGATGCCCAGTACATCGGCCACGACCTGGGCGCACACGGTGCGGTGGCCCTGCCCGGCCGGGGCCGAGGCGATCACGACACTGACGCCGCCGAGCGGATCGATGGCCACGCTGGCAGAGGCGATGGCACCATTCTTGGGTCCGGCCTTGGCGCGCGCTTCCTTCGGCATCACGGTCGAGATGTAGCCCATGTTGGAGATCGACGGCTCGACGATGGCAGCATAGCCGATCCCGTACAAACGGCCTTCGGCGCGCGCCTGGTCGCGCCGCGCCAGCAGCGCATCCAGCCCGCCTTCCTCGCGCGCCAGTTCGATCGCGCGCTGGTAATTGCCGGAATCGATCAGCGCGCCGGCGGCGGCGCGGTAGGGGAAGGCATCGGCCGGGATGAAGTTGCGCCGGTACAGTTCCAGCGGGTCGATGCCCAGGGTCTGCGCGATGCGCTGCATCAGCCGTTCGAGCTGGAAATAGACCTGCGGGCCGCCGAAGCCGCGCACCAGCCCGGCCGGGGTCTTGTTGGTCAGCACCACGCGGTTGCGCACCAGCAGGTTCGGGATCGCATAGGCGCCGGTCAGGCAGCCATGCATGCGGTAGAAGGTCGCCGGCTCGGGTGCGCGCAGGTAGCCGCCGCAGTCGTCGAACTGGTCGTAGGCCAGCGCGGTGATGCGGCCATCGGCTTGCACCGCGGCCTTGAGGGTCGACTGGCGCCCGGTCGATGACGTCAGGGCGACCAGATGTTCGAGCCGGTCTTCGACCCATTTGACCGGTGCGCGTGCCTTGCGTGCGGCCAGGCACATCAGCACCGCGTACTGGAACACCGCGTGCTTGACGCCGAAGCTGCCGCCGGAATCGCGGAAGGTGCGATGGCGCAGCTGGTTGCCGGGCACGCGCAGCGCCATCGCCATGACCGTATGCAGGGAGAACGGCCCCATGAAGTTGGAGCTGACGTCGTAGCCTTCTTCGTCCGACAGGTATTCGGCGACCACCACCGATCCTTCGATCGGGGTGCAGGAGTTGCGCGGATACTGGGTCTGGATCTCGATTACATGGGCCGCTTGGGCAAAAGCGGTCTCAGGATCGCCATAGCGGAAATGGCGGTCGCTGACGACGTTGGAACCGACGCCTTCGTGCAGGACGGTGGCGTCGTCACGGATCGCATCATCGACCGTGGTGACGCCTGGCAACGGCGTGTACGCGACCTTGACCAGGTCTACCGCGTCTTCGGCCAGGTAGCGCGATTCGGCCACCACCACGGCGACCGGATCGCCGACGAAGCGCACGCGGTCGGTGGCCAGCGCCCACATTTCCATCGGTGCCTTGACGCCGACGACGAACGGACGCGACCAGTCGCGAATATCCTGGCCGGTCAACACGGCGCGCACGCCCGGCGCGCGCTCGGCAGCGGCGGTGTCGATCGCGCCCAGCGTCGCGTGCGCATGCGGCGAACGCACGATCGCCGCGTACAGCGTGCCCGGCTTGACGCCGACGTCATCGCCATACTGGCCGCGCCCGGTCAGCAGCGAGACGTCTTCGATGCGTTCCATTGGGCGGCCGACGAAAGGCGCTGGCTGCGCCTGACTCGCCAGTTCCGGGTTGACTCTCATTTCCATACTTGCCTTGGTTCCAACGTCAATCAGCGATGATTTCGTTGCCGACGTCAGCAGGAGCCGACGTCCGGACGCTCTCGTAATCGAAAGTCTCCTGGACCGCCGTCGCTGCTCTGATTCGCGGTTTGAGTTTTAAGCCGTGAAGTGTACGGTCCGCCGGAGAAAAAGCGATTACCCGAACATACGGAAATTTCCCCTGGAGTCTGATAAATGTCGGATTTGGGCCGTGGCAGCTGCGGCCCGAACGAGCGAGGGTTGAACGGCGACCGTATGCAGGATGAATCAGGGGGCGCCGCTCTCTGCTGGAGCGTGGCGAGCGGGCGGTGGCAAACCGAAGACTGCATCTAGCGCGCCGAGAGACGCACGCCGCCGTCGAGGCGGATTGTTTCGCCGTTCAGCATCGGATTTTCGATCACTTGTGCGACCGTCAACCCGTATTCCGCAGGCTTGCCCAGGCGCGTCGGAAATACGGTCATCTGCTGGAGCGATTCGCGTACCTGCGGCGGTACGCCACTCATCATCGGCGTTTCGAACAGGCCCGGCGCGATCGTGACCATGCGAATACCCTGCCTGGCCAAGTCGCGCGCGATCGGCAGCGTCATCCCGGCAATACCCGCCTTCGATGCCGCGTAAGCGGCCTGGCCGATTTGCCCGTCGAATGCGGCGACCGAAGCCGTGGCGACGATCACGCCCCGTTCCCCATCCTCGTTCGGTGCATTCTTCGACATCGCTTCGGCTGCAAGTCGCAGCATGTTGAACGTGCCCACCAGGTTGACCTTCACCACTTTCTCGAAGAGGTCCAGCGAAGCGGGCCCTGCTTTTCCGAGCACGCGCTCGCCATGGGCAATGCCGGCGCAGTTCACCAACGCGTGAACCGCGCCGAAGCGCTCAAGCGCCGCCCGGATGCATGCAGCCCCTTGTTCGGCCGACGTGACGTCGGTCTCCACGAACAAGGCGCCCAGACGCTTGGCCAAGGCGTTGCCCAGCTCCACCGAACGGTCCGCAATGACGACCCTGGCGCCCGTCGCCGATAGCCGTTCGGCCGAGGCGGCGCCCAATCCGGAAGCACCGCCAGTGATGATCGCAACACAATCTTTGATGTCCATGATGTTCCTTATTCTGCAAGTTTGGTTTTGTGGCGGCCGCTCAGGAATGCCTCCAGCCGCGGCAACAATCCAGGGGTGGACTGGATGACGCCTTCCATCAGCGCTTCGGTGAAATGCCCGGCATCGGCCGGCATGTCTTCGATATGCTGTAGTGCAACCGTGATGGCGAAATTGCCTTCCGGTGTATTGCCTGCAATTTTTTTAGCCAGCTCCAGCGCAAAGCTTTCCGCTGTCCCCTCGTCCACCAGATAGTGCGACAGACCGAGCCGGTTGCCTTCCTCGTCGTCATACACGCGGCTGGTCAGCATCATCTCGATCATGCGCGAGGTCGTGAGCACGCGCGACACGCGCACCGATGCACCGCCGCCGACGAAGAACCCGTGCTTGACCTCGGGTAGCGCGTAATAACTGGTTCTATCCGCGACCCGCACATGGCCGACCAGCGCGAGCTCAAGGCCGCCTCCCACAACGGGTCCTTTCAGCGCCGCGACCACCGGTAAGCCCGACAACTGGATGCGGCGAAAGCATTCGTGCCAGCTGTGCGAATGCTGTACGGCGCCGAATGGCGAACGGGCTGCCTGCTCGGACAAATCGAGTCCGGCGCAAAAGGTTTTCCCCTCGGATGTCAGCAGCACAACCCGGGCCGTATCCGGCAGATCGGCCCAGATGCGGTTCAGGCGCGCGATCATGGCGTCGTTTATCGCGTTGTGCTTGTCCGGTCGACGCAGCGTGACGTGGAGAATCGGCCCTTCCAGACGCGCTTCGATGTGATCTTCGATTCCAAGCATCAAACGATCTCCATCAGAATGGCCATCCCTTGACCGCCACCAGCGCACGCGCTCGACACCGCATAGCGCTCGCCCGCGCGACGCGCTTCGCGCGCGGCGGTCAAGGTGCAGCGTATGCCGGTCGCACCCAGCGGATGTCCGATTGCAATCGCGCCGCCATTGACGTTCACGCGTGCGAGGTCGATGTCAAGTTCCCGCTGAACCGCGAGCAACTGCGCGCCGAATGCCTCGTTGATGTCAAAGCGGCCAATGTCCCTGACTGAGATTCCCTGCCCTTCGGCCACCTCGCGAATCGCGGGAGCCGGCCCGATGCCCATGATTTCCGGCGGCACGCCGGCGATCGCGCTCGATACGATGCGCGCCAGCGGCTTCAAGCCTTCGCGCCGCATCACCTCGCCCGACACCAGCATGACCGCGCCCGCGCCATCCACGATGGCGGATGAGTTGCCGGCCGTCTGTACACCGCCGAACGCTGGCGGCAGCGCACTCAGCTTTTCTTTCGACGTGGGGCGCACATGGTCGTCGGCGCCTACCGATTCCACGCCCCTGGGAAGCGTGATCTTGCGGGTCGCGTAGCCGCTCAGTTCATGGGCTTCACGCGTAACCGGCACGATCTCGTCATCATAGAATCCATCCTTCTGCGCCTTCAATGCGCGCGCAAAACTCTCGGCTGCGAAGTCATCCACCTCGTCGCGCGAGATCTTGTACTGGCGCGCCAGGTTTTCGGCTGTCATGCCCATCGGCAGATCGGTCGCCGAATCGCGTAGCGTCTCCCAGAGCGAGTCGTAGAACTGTACCTGTCCCAGGCGGAACCCGGAGCGCATGCCATACGCGACGACCGGCGTGCGCGACATCGACTCGGTACCGGCCGCGAGAACGGTGCTGGCCGATCCCAGCTGAATCGCCATCGCGCCTTGCGCGACCGCTTCGAAGCCGGAACAGCAGATGCGATTGACGATCAGCGCCGGCTTGTCGATGCCGACGCCGGAATACAGCGCGACATGGCGGGCGAGATAATAGGAATCAAGGCTCGACTGTGCAACGTTTCCGACGATCGTGGCATCCACCAGTTTCGGATCGATGCCGGAGCGGCTCAATGCGCCTTTGGCGGCGACGATGGCCAGGTCGGTGGCGGACAGTTCCTTCAATGAGCCGTTGAAGTCGGTAAAGGGGGTGCGGGCGCCGGCAACCAGCCATACGTCCTTGAATTGGTACAACATTCTTTTAATCTCCTAAGGTAATGACCGAAGCGGCACGCGGCTCCGCATGGAGCTTCTCTACGTGTGCAGCCCGGGCTTCCAGCACCGCGCGCTGGTTAATATAGCCCTTGTCCGTAATTTCTCCGGCATCGAGGGATGGCGGTTCCAGCAGGATGAGTGCGCGCTGGACCGCCTGCGAACTGCCTCCGGCGGACTCCGCAAGACGCTTCAACCCGGTCGCAATCGCATTGCGGACGCGCGGGTCGGCAGCAAGGCTGGCGGCATCCGGCGTTTCATCGAGGCCGAGCGCGACGCGGCATGCTTCGCCGTTAAGAAACAGCATTGCGCCTATTTCATTACGGTCATGTCCGGTGATGACCGCGTCCTGAACGAAGGGCGCGCAAGCCGATACGAGCGCCACCCGCAGTGTCCCGACCGACACCCATGTGCCGGTCAAGAGCTTGAAGTTTTCCGAAACACGACCGTCGAAATGGAGCCCAAGTTCGGGCTGCGCCTCGTCAACGAAACGCAGGGCGTCGCCCACCTTGTAGAAGCCCTCTTCATCGAACGCTGCGGCGGTCAGCTCAGGTTGGCGCCAGTAGCCGGGCGTGACGTTGGGCCCGCGTACGCGCACTTCAAGCTTGCCGCCATTCGGCGTCAGCTTCAACGACACCCCAGGCATCGGCAACCCGACCACATTGGCTGTCGCAGGCTCGCCGTAGCAGGTGATCGTGCCGGGCGCGGTTTCCGTTGTGCCCAAGGATGCGACCACCGGAATGCTTCGACCATCCGCGTTTTCAAGGCGTCTGAGCCGTTCGCGTGTGGAGGCAGGAAGGGCCGCCCCAGCGTAGCTGAACAGGCGCAGCCGACGCAAAAAATTGCTGCGCAAGGCTTCATCCCGCTCCAGATGCGGCAACAGCATGTCGTAGCCGCGCGGCACATTAAAATAGATGGTTGGTGAAATCGTCTTCAGGGCTTCCACCGAGGCCGCGATTCCGGCCGACGTCGGGCGGCCGGAATCGATATACAAAGAACCACCGTTGCGCAGCACCGTGTTGAACACATAGTTGGCACCGAATGTGTGGTTCCAGGGTAGCCAGTCGACGACAACCGGCGGTTCCTGTTCCATGAACGGCCAGACGCGCGCCTTCGCTTCCTGATTACTGCAAAGCATGTATTGCGTATTCACGACTGCCTTCGGTACCCCCGTCGAGCCGGAGGTGAACAAAAACTTGGCGATCGTGCCCGGCCCAACGCTGTTGAAGCGCGCCTTGACGCCTTCAGGATCGGATTGCCCCTCCAATTCAGCGAATTCCAACGCCCCCGCGAAACTGTCCCGCCCCACATAAATTGCCGCGTCGCCAAAATCCACCGCATCGAATGCGCGCCGGTAAGTTGCCCCCGACTCTGCATACACCAGGCCCGGTGTCGTCAGCTTGACGACATGCCGAAGCTTCTCGAAATCTTTGGAAACCAGCGAATACGCCGGCGAGGCGGCTGCTGCCGGAACACCGATGTGCATGGCCGCCAACGAGAGCAAAGCGAAGCGAAGCGAGTTGTCGGACAACAGCAGCACCGGGTGTTCCGCCGACAGGTCATGGCGCAGCAGCCCGGCGGCGATACGCTCTACCCGCCGCAGCGTTTCTGCATATGACAGCGTCTTCCAGCCGGCGCCGTCACGCTCCGCCAGAAACACCCGGTCCGGGGCTTCCCCCGCCCATCGGACCAGATGCTCGCCCAGACAGCGCGGCACGCTACCTTCAAACGGCGCAGAGACGAGAATGTCGCCGGACGGTCGCCGCTCGATATGCAAAGGAATCGACCCGAAGTTCTTGTCGGCCGGATTGACCATGTACGTCAACTTGTTCATTGCTAAGCTTTCAGTTGGCGGGGGTTAGTTCACTCGTAGGCTTACTGGCCCAGGTAGGTCCACTTGCCATCACGGATCGTCACGAGAACGCGCGCACGCTCGTCCTGGCCGTTGTGATTGGTCGCGCTCGTGTTGTAGACGCCGGTAGTGCCGGCGACTTCGCGTAGATTACGCAGCGCATCACGTAGAGCAACGCGAAATTCCGGTGTGCCGGGTTGTGCTGTTTTGAGCGCAACCGGAGCGGCTGCCTGCAGCATCAGCAAGGCATCCCATGCATAGGCACCGAGCGAGGAGCGCGAATTCGCGCCGAAGGCCGCCTCATAGCGCTTGACGTAGTCGACCGAAATCGCGCGCGACGGATTGTTCGCCGGCAGTTGCTCGGCCACCCACATCGGCCCCACCGGCAGGATGGCGTTTTCGAGCGCACGTCCGCCGACCCGCAGGAAGTCGTTGTTGGCTGCGCCGTGGGTATGGAATATGCGGCCGCGGTAGCCGCGTTCGATGAGACCGATTTGCGGAAGCGCGGACGGTGTGCCTGAGCCGACGACCAGGATCGCGTCAGGACGCGCCTGGACCAGCTTCAGAACCTGACCGGCGACGCTGGTGTCGGTACGGTTATAGCGTTCTCGCGCGACGATTTTGAGACCCGAACCTTCCGTCTGCTTTTCCAGCTCCTTCAGCCAGCCCTCTCCATACGAGTCGGCATAGCCGATGAAGCCGATGGTCTTGGCGCCGCCGCGCTTCATTTCAGCCAGCACCGCGGATACCATCAGCGGGAACGGCTGCGCGATCTGGAACGTGAACGGCGCTTTTTCGGGCGTCAGTGTGGTGGGTGCGAAACCGAGTTGCGGCACGCGTGCGGAATGTGCGACTTCGGCAATCGCCATGACGGTTGGGCCAGTGGAGGAGCCGAAGATGACGTCGACATTGTTTTCCGCGACAAGCTTGCGCGCGTTCGATGTCGCGACCGTGGAGTCGGACTGATCGTCAAGGACGACCACCGTCAGCTTGTGGCCGGCGATACTGTCCGGATACAGCGTGGTCGTATTGCGCTGCGCGATGCCGAGCGAGGCCGCGGGGCCGGACGCCGACACAATCACGCCGACCTTGATTTCTGCCGCGACAGCCTGTCCGGCAGCGATGACTGTAAGAGCTGCGACCAGCCCGCGACGTAACATATGAAGCATGATGTCTCCTTCGTGATTAATGTTGAAATGGAACTCTAATGCCTTGCCTACCTGCCGGCAGAGGCAACCCTTGCCTCCGCCGGAATTGCCCTTAGCACGTCATCCGCCCCGCTCATGATTGGGCCTACCCTGCCGCGCGCAGGCGGCAGCTCGTGGCGAATGAAGAACGCTGCAATACGGGTCTTGTCCTGTGCAAATTCCTGATCGCCCAGGGGGTGCGCGTACAGCGCCGCCTTGCACAGTAGAGCGCCGACGCACACGGCCGCGCAGACCTCGAGAAAGGGCACCGCGCCTGCCGCAACGTCCTGTGGCCGCTCGCCGGCAGTCGTCAGAATCCAGTCGGTGCATACCGCAACATCGGCAATCGCTTCCCGCAGCGGTGCGGCCAATCGCCGCAGTTCGGAATCGGATACCTGCTCCAGGTCGCTGCAGACGGCCTGGAAGCCGGCCAGCAAAGCGCGCATTGCGGCCCCGCCATCGCGCTGTATCTTGCGTGCCCACAGATCGTTCGCCTGGATCGCGGTAGTGCCTTCATAAATGGCGGTAATGCGGGTGTCGCGAAGTATCTGCGCCACGCCGGTTTCTTCAATGAACCCCGCGCCGCCGTGAATCTGGATGGCGATATTGGCGGCGTCGATCGAGCGCTCGGTGGCCCAGGCCTTGAAGACAGGCACGGCCAGTTCGGCCGCGGCGCGCGAGTGCGCCTGCACATCTGGATCGGCATGCGTATCTGCCAGATCGAGCTGGCTGGCGATCCACATGGCAAGCGCGCGCCCGCCTTCCGTGAAGCTGCGAATCCGCAGCAGCTGGCGCGCCACATCAGGATGCGCCTCGATCGCCGGCATCGCGCCGCGATGGCCGGCAGGCCGTCCTTGCACGCGCTGGGAGGCATAGGCCGAGGCTGCAGACAATGCTGCCTGGCATTGGGCGACGCCTTCCACGCCAACCGCGAAACGCGCTTCGTTCATCATTACGAACATGGCTTCGAGGCCGCGGTTCGCTTCACCGATCAACCAACCGTGTGCGACCGCATTTTCCCCATAGCCGATTACGCACGTGGGGCTGGCGTGGATGCCGAGCTTGCGCTCGATCGACAGGCAGAACACGCCGTTGCGCGCGCCGATTTCTCCATCCGGCCCGATCAGGAACTTGGGCACCATGAAGAGCGAAATGCCGCGCGGCCCCGGTGGCGCGTCTGCCATGCGTGCAAGCACGAGATGCACGATGTTGGACGTGTAATCATGCTCGCCGTAGGTGATGAAGATCTTCTGGCCCGTGATTGCATAGTGATCGCCGTGCGGCACTGCGCGGGTACGGATCGCCCCGAGGTCGGAACCGGCCTGGGGTTCGGTCAAGTTCATCGTGCCAGTCCATTCGCCGCTCACCAGGCGCGGAAGAATGACTTCCTTCTGGAACGGATCGCCGAACCGGGACAGGGCAGCAGCTGCGCCGCGGTTAAGTACAGGGCACAGCGAGAAAGCGAGGTTCGCGCTTGAGGTGAGTTCCTCGACACATGCCGCAACCATTTTCGGCAGGCCCATCCCGCCTGCCGCTGGAGATACGGCGACGCCATTCAAGCCAGCGTCGGAGAAGGCGCGGAATGCAGCGGGAAACCCTTGCGGCGTAGCCACCGCCGCATTTTCGCAGCGTGCACCCTCGCGGTCGCCAGGCTGGTTCAGGGGCGCAAGAACACCCGTGCAAAATCTGGCCGCCGCGTCCACTGCCGCATCGACCGTGCCGGCATCGATTTCCGCAAAGCGTTCGCAGGACAGCACGGTATCCAGCGCGCCCACTGCACGCATCAGGAACTGCATGTCGAAGGCAGGATCAATGGTCCGCATCGTCAGGCCCTCTCTCTTTGCTGGTCCCGGGACGCGTCGGCGGATCCCGACAGTCCCAGATAGCTGCGCAATACCGCGTCGTTGCTCGCCAGGGATTGCGCCGTGCCTTCCAGCACAATGCACCCGCCTTCGATGACATACCCGCGCTGCGAGATGCGCAGCGCCGCGCGCGCGTTCTGCTCCACCAGGAGCACGCTGACGCCGCTTTGGCCGAGCTTCGAAATGGCGGCAAAAATCTGTGCATTGACAATCGGCGCGATGCCGAGGCTCGGTTCGTCAAGCATCAGCATGCGCGGGGCCGCCATCAGCGCGCGCCCGAGCGCCAGCATCTGGCGCTCGCCGCCTGAGAGCGTGTCCGCGCGCTGGTCGAGACGTTCGCCCAGGCGGGGGAACAAGTCGATGGCCTGGTCGAAAGAGCGCTTCATGGCCGCCTTGGAGGATGAGCGCCGGGAGTATCCGCCAAGCTGGAGGTTTTGGAGTACGCTCAACTCCCCGAACAGTTCGCGCTTTTCCGGAACCAGGCACAGGCCGCGCTCCAGCCGCTCTTCCACGTCGAGCCGCGCGATGTCTTCGCCATCGAATCGAATGGTGCCGGAACGGATCGGCAAAATGCCCATGATCGCGCCGAGCAGTGTCGACTTGCCGGCGCCGTTGGCGCCGATGATGCTGACGATCTCGCCCTGCCCGGCATCGAGTGCGGCGCCAACGACGGCCTCGGCCTTGCCATAGGCGATATGCAGATCGCTTACCTGAAGTTCGCTCATGCCGCATCTCCCAGGTAGGCTTGAATGACGCGCGGGTCAGACTGGATCTCAGCCGGCGTGCCCTCGGCGATTTTTGTTCCGTATTCCATCACCACGATCCTGTCGGCGAGACCCATGACGAAGTCCATGTCGTGCTCGACCAGCAAGACGCTGACGCCGCGTGCGCGCAATGTCAGCACCAGGTCCTTGAGTGCCATTTTTTCGTGCAGCCGCAGACCGGCCGCCGGCTCGTCCAGCAGCAGCAGGCTCGGATCGAGCGCCAGCGCGCGGGCAAGCTCTACGATCCGCTGCTGACCCAGCGCCAGAGATCCGGCAGCGCTGTCCGCCAGCTTGGCGAGGCCGCATTCCGCCAGATACACCTCGGCGGTCTGCGCCAGCGCGGCCTCCTCCATCCGGTTCAATCCGAGCGCCGAACGCAAGGGACCGGAGCGGCTCTTCAGGTGGGCGCCCAGCATTACGTTCTCCAGCACCGAGCGGTCGTCCAGCAGCTTCACATGCTGGAAAGTACGGGCGACGCCGCGCTTCGCGATCTCCCTGGCCGCGCGTCCGTCCATTCGCTCACCGGACAGGTAAACCTCGCCGGCAGTCATCGGCTGCACGCCGGTGATGAGGTCGAACATCGTGCTCTTGCCGGCGCCATTCGGGCCAATCAACGCAACGATCTCGCCTTGCTGCACATGAAACGAAACGTCGTTGACGGCAACCAGTCCGCCAAACACCTTGCGCGCGCTTTTCACTTCGAGCGCATACGCGTCGGACTTGGCGATCGCACGCGGCGCATATGCCTTCGCGGAGACGGCACTCCGCGGCGGGCGCAAAGGCTGGCGCGCGGCAGGAAGGAAGCGGTCGATCAGGGACCACACGCCGCCGGGTGCCCACCACATGAACAGGATCACGAGCAAGCCGAAGATCACTGTCTCCCAGGCCCCGCTCACGCCGACCAGAGCCGGGACTACGTCTTGCAGAAAGTTGACCAACAGCGGTATGCCGAGCGCACCGATGACTGCGCCCCATACACTGCCGGCGCCGCCGAGCACGGTCATGAACAGATATTCGATGCCTTTGTTCAGCCCGAAAGGCGTCGGATTGATGAAATGCTGGAAGTGGGCGTACAGCCAGCCTGCGATCGCGGCAAGAACGGCTGCATAGACGAAGGCGACCAGCTTGTAGCCCGCCGTATCGATACCCATGCTTTCCGCCATGACCGTCCGCCCGTGAAGCGTGCGGAAGGCACGGCCCGGACGCGAGTGCAACAGGTTCTGGGTCAGGACGATCGCTGCGGCGGCAAACACCCAGATAAGAATGAGCATTTTCCGCGAGTCTTCCAGCACGAGACTGCCGATGCGCAGTGCCGGGATGCCGGACATGCCGGTATGCCCGCCGAGATATTGAATATTGCCGGCGACACCGATCAACGCAACCGCCCAGGCAATCGTGCCGAGCGGCACATAGAACCCCGAGAGCCGGACCGTCATCCATCCGAGCACGATGCCGGAAACGAGCGCGGCGCCGATCACTGCCAGCAAGCCGATCCACGGCGAAAGGCCAAGCTGGACGGACAGCACCGCGGCAACATAGGCGCCAACGCCGACGAACGCCGCCTGCCCGAACGATGTGATCCCACACACCCCGGTGAGAAGCACCAGCCCCATGGCCACGATGGCGTTCATTCCCACGTAAGCGCCGAGCGTGACCCAGAATGGCGGCAAAACGAAGGAAGCCCCGGCCACGGCGGCAAGCAGTACGAGCACAAGAGTTGAAAATTTCATGTCAGTCTTCCCGGACCGTAGACCGAAGCGATCTATAGAGAACAAGTGGCAGGATCAGACCGAACACCAGCGCGTCTTTGAATGCGCTGGCATAAAACGCCGATCCGGACTCGACCAGGCCGACGAACAGGGCGCCGACCGCGGTCAACGCATAGCCTTGCAAACCGCCGAAGATCGCTGCCACGAATCCTTTGAGACCGATCAAAAAGCCTGTGTCGTAATACACGGTCGTAATCGGAGCAATCAGCACCCCGCCCAAGGCGCCAATGAAGCTGGCAATACCGAAGGCAATCGATCCGCTTTCCTCGGTGCGCACGCCGACGATCCGTGCGCCGAGCGGGTTGATGGCCGTGGCGCGCAAGGCCAGACCGAAGAGGGTGCGCCCGAACACCAGCCCCAGCAGGACCAGGGCGATCGCCGTGAACGCCAGCACCGACAGTGTCGACCCGGTGATCGGCACGCCAAAGACATCGAAGCCGACATCGATCAAGGCGGGCGCACGCTGTCCTTCAGCGCCGAAAATCGCGAGGCCGATGCCCAGCAGCACCCAGTGCAGCGCAACAGCGACGAACAAAAGCAGCAGCACCGACGCGTTGCGCACCGGCAGAAATACCAGCCGGTATAGGAGCGGGCCCGTCAAGCCGACGATGAAAACCGAGGCCAATGCCTGCACCCACGGCCCACCTGCAGTGACCAGGCCGGATAGCACGGCACCGGCCGTCAAGCCGCTAGGCACCAGCAGCCATAGCATTTTCCGGACCATCCGGCCTGGATGGCTGCGGTTCGCCACGCACAACCGGCCCGCCTCGATAGCGACCAGTGCGAGCAGCAGCCATATCGTTCCCGGGACATGCCCGGTTACCAGCGCACCATAGGTAAGCGCCCCGAAGGCCACGAATTCACCCTGTGGCAAAAAGATAACGCGGGTAACGCTGAAGACAAGTACGAGAGCAAAGCCCAGTAATCCGTAGATGGCGCCATTGACGAGGCCATCCTGAGCCAGCATTGAGGCGATGAATAAATCCATGAGGTCTCGATTTGTAGGAATATTTTCAAGAAGTGTAGCCGTTAATATTTACGGTGTAAACATAGTTTGCCAAAGAAGTGGCTCCGCTTGTCTGAACAGCATTCCCCGATTTATAAGTGGATTGCGGGCGGGTTGCTGACGGTGCAGAGTTGTCCACGGCGGCGGGCGTCGCTTGCGACGAACGCACGCCGCGGTG
>Ga0255265_1000014_pt1 | contig 18172 bp, 1 predicted proteins | sample AtltaT_25_FD_183549 | JGI IMG/M metagenome (GOLD analysis project Ga0255265, IMG submission 183549) | Metatranscriptome of freshwater microbial communities from Altamaha River, Georgia, United States - Atl_Cont_RepA_0h (Metagenome... | ecosystem: Environmental > Aquatic > Freshwater > River...
ATGCAAAGTACATAATCAGAATTTTTTCTCAGATTTTTATAAATAAATAATAAATAAAAATAATTACTTAATAAATTAAGTAAAAATAGAATAGATAAACTAATTCAGAGGTTTCTGATTTTCAAATTTGTTAAATGCAATCATATGAAGGGTATTCATATATCAGAAAACCCACCAAATAGATAGTATATATAAATAAAACACTAAGTAACATTTACGAAACTAAAGGAATATAAAAATCAAATCTTTTTTTTTTTTTCTACATTACTAATCAATAAATAATGTAACACCAATCATTGGATATAAAAAAAAGCATAAATGTAAGGTTTACAATTTTTGTTTCTAACGATTATTACGAGTAACCGTAGGAATAAAAGTACGTCGGGTAAATCCATTATTACTATTTGAAGTTTCGGGTATATGTTCATCTTCTTCATCGTCATAATCAATCGCTGATTGACTAAATACTTTTCGTTTAGATACCGCAAAATTTCCATAATCATTACCTTCATTATCGGACCAACCATCATTTTCTTCAGCCGAAGTATCCATTGTACGAGAAGAAGTCGCCGCAAATGCATTAGTAATATTTGGAGATATCACCACATTTTCTTCCGGATCCGGAAAGGTTTTACTTTGTCCAATATTGGATTGGGGAACAATCGGATTCATTATCGCAGAGCTAGTAGTTGATACCGCAGCTAAAGGATTACGAATTACATTCATAGTATTCATCGGATTGGTAGTATCCGTTGGTTCATTAGATCGAAGAAATTTACCGGATTTGGTACGCATAACGGAACCTCGACCGATAACTTTACCCGCATTACTATGAGCCACATTATTATTTTCGATAATAGTTTCTTTCGCAACATCTAATCCAATACTATTTAAATTAGACATATGGAATTGTTTCTTCGTAGTTGTTGTTGAACGTGATTGTGCGTGATGGAAGTGACGATTAAGTAAATCACGAGTATTAATCGTTATCTTGGACGAACAAATACGACCAAAAAATTGTACAATGGCGGTATCCACAATTTCCGGATCAATACGTAAAGCGATATCAATAACAATACAGATTATAATATATAAGAATGTAAATCCTAATAAAACCATGGTTGCTACACATACTTGATCATATTGATCCGCAAAAAATCGATCTAAATTCGCACCGGTAAAAATTGATGAACCTAACATAATACCTAATAAATTAAATAATACTAAAGATCCTAATAATACCGTTTCAACAATATTCGGATCAACAAAGAATGCTAAAAAGGGATATTGTAATAATAAACCACGAATAACTAATGTATCGACAGATTCTACGGTAAATAAAGTCTTTAATCGTAATATACGTTTACGAGTACTAATATTAGCAGCGGCTTGCATACGTTCTTTTTCGTTTAATTCTACACCATCAACTTCAGCATTATGAACATCCGAAGGTGATGATATATTACGGGAACTAACGACTGGACTATTAAGATTCGAAGATGAATGAGCAGCAGCAATACGTCCTAATTCTCGAGCGGTAGATAATTGGATACGAGGATCATAACTTTGTAATAATTTTGCAGAACGTTCATGCGATAAATATGGTTTAATACGTAAATGAATACCAAACGATATTAATAATATCAATAATACAAAAGTTTGTTGGAAAACTGCTGTACGGTTAAACATTAAAGAAACAAATACTAAAGCAAATTTACGTAATCCAATAACATATTCCCAACCATATCGGGATGGTTTAAAATGATGATATAATATATGATATACCGAACGGAAATTAGCAGCAGCGGTATTGGTGGATTTCGTTTCACGATGGAAATCAGATAAACGATAACCACGAGCAATAGCCATCATATCTTCAAAAATAATTTTACGATTACGATTTAATTGATAAATACCGTATAATGGTATAGCCATTAAAAAGATTAAGATAGAAATAATTGCGGGTGGTAAAATATCCATTTGTAAACTACCGGATTCATAACAAGCAATATTAATATTACCACCTAAATATTTTTTACCACTAATATCTGGGGTGGTAGGAGAACAATCAAATACATCTAATGTATTACGAGCAATATAAATAAATAATAAACGGAATGTAGCCCACATAACAGCACCATAAGGTTGGAAATGACGTTGAATAGCGTTCCAATTACGACGAGCAGGAACTAAATTATTGTCTTTTTCATTAGCTTTGGAAAGTTTATCAATAGCGTCTTTACCTTTCGTTTGTAATGGGGTAATCGGATTTTTGGTAGTACCTTTACGCCATAAATTATAATAAAGATAACCTCGACGTAATTCAGGGAAAATAATTTCTCGACCAACAAAACTAACTAAAATTAATACCCAAGCCGCGACCGGCATTAATTGGGCGGCGGCCCAACGACCCGCAGGAGATACATTAGATAAACTACATTCGGGAGCGATTAATTCTAAATTAAACGTAGTAGCGGATGAAGCTAATATCGTTAAACGAATATAATTGGGCCAAGCAATACTGAAACGATTAAATAATGATAATATTTGTCCATAATCTAATATAATAGCCACTAATGGCCAAGAGATAAATTGTTTAGCGGTCATAAACATGGCCGTTAATGTAATAATTCCTAATAAGGAGAATATAATAATTAATACCGCATTACGATCGGGACAAGCACGACATTTATTCGAAATACGATAATAATCTGGAGCACATTCACCACAACGATCACCAGTATATCCTTCTTTACATACATTAGCACCTAAACAAGCATCCGAAGGTTCACATGGTAAGAAAACTGGACATGCTTCACGATTAAGACGTAATGGATGACAATCACGAGTTTGATTATGTTTTTCTTGTGATTGAGTAATATTTAAACGATAATAACCAGGAAGAGAAGTTACTTTATCAATATCTAATTCACTACCTGGACAATTAGCTCCGGGTTCATCGGTCGCACAATTAATACAACGTTCATTACGTAAACCGTACGAACCACTCTTACATTTAATAACGATCATTTCTTCTTCCGCTGACCAGGTAATAGCATCTACACGTCCACCAGCAATAATTTCTAAGTTTTTAGGACCAACGACGGTTGGTTGAGTGGTACATTTAATCATACTATCATTAACCCAATAAGCATCTAAACAAGGTAAATCACCAATCATTATATGAACAGAACTATTTTCATTACCAAAATTATAACCTGATATAATAATTTCTTCACCATTACCATCGGGTATATTGGGAATAATACTCGTAATTACCGGTGGATCATACGAGAAAAGTGGTTGAGCCGTATTAATTTGATCTCCTACGACAACATATAAGGGTAAATTATCCCCCATACCCGGTGGTAAACGACATACTAAAGAATTATGATCATGAGAAATTATAGAACATTTAGGCATACTTGGTAATGTCGTTAATAATGTACTGGGTGGTAAAGCAGCTAATAATAAAGCATATGTACCAATATATACATTAATTGGTATATTATTATTACCTAAATTCGTACCATTAATCACTATATTGACATTACCACTGGTAGGATAACAATTACCAATAGTAGTACGATTAACGTATAAACCATCGCGTGTACGAGGGACTAAAGCCGTATGCGATAAACAAGTTACAAATTCAAATCCTTCACGAGCATAACGACTAGATAAGGTAGGCATATCATATGAAAAGGTAAACGATGAACTCTGGGGTGATGATTGATTACCAGCTAATACTTGTATCGCTAAACCACTGCCAACACCTTCAGGAATAATAAAGGTTAATATAGTATGATTATAACTTAGCATCGAAGTGTGTGGAACAGCGATTTCAACGATTCCTTTAGCTACATTGATGGTAGAAGGAGTAAATTTCACAATAGGTTGTGTACCAAAATTAGTACCGGTAATAGTCATTACCGTATTACCACCAGAAGTAGGAGCATGAGTATGCGAAACTGAGGAAATAACTGGACTGGCATAAGTATATAAGAAACTACCCGTTTGTCCAGCGATACTCATAATTATAGGAGTATCTTTACCTTCACCTTCGGGTAATATACATTGAATAGAATCGATATTATTAGCATTAAATGTACGATTTACTAATAGACAAGAACGATTATTTAATGTTATATCCGGACGACCACGAAGTACTGATGCAGTAATATCTGCAATACCAAAGTTGGAACCAGAAATGGTGATAACAGTACCTCCTGTAGTACTAGTGATTTGCGGTGTAATACTCGTAATAACAGGATTGGCATAACGGAATTTCATTGGAATAGCTGTAACTTGATTACCGACGGTAACGGACATACTAATTTGGTTACCTTGTCCACTAGGAATATCAAAAACAATTGTATTTTGAGTATAAGATACAAGTGTTCCATAATTTTGAATAATTTGACTAAACGAATTAGATAAAGTAATAATTGGGGCAGTATCTTTAGTACTTGTACCAAAATAATCACCACTAATGGTAACACGTTTACCAATAGTAGGAACTGCATTCAATGGATTACTATCGATATTATAGGAAGTTGCAGGAACAGCATAATCTGTAATATCCGTAATAATGGGTGCTTTATAACTAAGTAAGGCGGAAATAGATACACTAGAACCCGTTGGAGCAGTTATTTGGACTGGTACATTTTCACCAATACCATAGGGTACTGTACAGGATAAGTTATACCAACTATATTGTACACTTTCGGCACTATTTTCATCAACCGGTGGATTCTTAGTGTTACCATAATAATATGATCTTACTATAGTAATACTGGTACAATTACGTTGACCAACGGTAATAGTAATTAAATTCGTATTATTAGTACCTAATGATAAAACATTTGGTATAAGAATACGTTGTCCACCAACTGTATTAATATTGTGCCATTCTAACGTAACACTTGCAAAGGATGGTGAAGCTTGACTTACTATGCTACCCGTTGTTAATGCATCAATACCTGGACCACCAACATTAATAGGAATAGAGTATGTACTTCCAATGGTGGCTGGTTCCGGAATATTTATTACTAAAATATTATTGGTAACGATAGAAGGGAAAGTAGGAACACCACCAACGAGAAGAAAACTACTTGTATCGGCATTATTACCACTATTATCGGTGGTACTATTGGTCGAACTTTGTAACACTCGAGAATATACATGATTCATATCCATATTATTACTATTATCATAAGCTGGAATATTTTGATCTTGCATTAATCGTCGTGTTGCAGCGGATGCTGTGGATGCACCATTACTCATAACGGCAGCTAATGCTAAACCTGTGGTAGAAGTTGTTTGTTTACTAGATCCAGGAGGAGTACAAAAGTTTGTACCTTCAACTACGACCGTTAATACACCAGGATTATTTGGATTTTTAACAGCGATAACATTGGTTATAACAGGAGAAGTATAGGTAAAGACTAATGGTTTTGATGGTATATTATCAACAATAATAAATAATTCACGATTTGCTCCACATCCTGGTGGAATATCGACAATAATACTTTGTAAATGTGTAGTAGGATTTAAGGAACTACTAGCATCCGTAGAAATGGCTGTACCTTTAATCGGTAATAAGGTTGCATATGTAAACCATTTACCAATATTGGCGGGCCAAGGAATAGAAGTAGGATCTCCCGATTCCGTTTTATTATACCACGAATTCCATTCATTACTATTAATTACCGCATTATCACCCGATAAACCGTAAGGATTAAAAGCAATAAGAATATTACTTGATCCAGATCCTAATAAGTTATAACCAACTAATGCAACATCATTAGTACCGCTAGTACCACCTTTCGTTACCGACATCATTAGGAATGTCGGTGAAGCGTACGACGTAGTTTGTGCAGATGGTTTCGATAATTGCCCTCGAATACTAACAATCCATCGTAAACGACGACCAGTACCTGGTGCAATGGTACATTTAATAACCGTATGAAGAGTAGTAATAGTACATTTACGAGCCGTATATTCAACTCCCGATGGACCATAAGTAACAAAATCTAAATAATTTTGATGGCTACCAAAATAACGACCGGTAATATAAACAATATCACCACCTTCAGTAGAAGCTGAATCAGCACCTGGACCAGTAATAGAATCAATGATTGGTATCGAATAATCCATTAATGGTGTGGTAGAATATTGATTATCGATACGAACACGGAATGTTAATCGAGAACCGGCACCATCAATCGTAATACAAGAAATTTTACTATGTGCTGTAACCATGGAACAATTAGAAGCAACATATTCCATACCATCGATACCGTATGTTACGTCAAATGGGGTACCAAGTGGACCAAAATTGGTACCGTATATATTAATTAATTGTCCACCACGTGTATCAGCATTATGTGCACCATCACCTTCATAATACGTTAATACCGGATTAGCATAGGATAAGGTCGAAGGCCAAGACGAACTAGAAAATTGTCCTGATAAGGCTGTTATAGTCACTGATAAATATGCTCCAATACCTTCGTGACTAGTACATTCTATAACCGTATGAGGAACAATTACTTTACAATATTGTGCAATATAAGTTGATCCAGATTCTGCTTGACATTTTGCATCATTTGCGGGAACAAAAATTGGAGTAGGTGCTACATATTGATTAGGAGGTACCGGTACCATACATACTTTATTATTTGTTAATATTGTTTTATTCCAAGTACCCGTAGAAGCAAGACAATTCCAAACAATATTACTACATTGTTGATCACAATACATTTTACCACGACCATATACTTCACATCCTTCATTTTGTTGAGGAGATGCAATTGGAATTAACGTTTGTACGGGAGGTAAGTGATGTTTATAAGCATAACCATAAACTACTGAGGGTGTACGACTTAAAATAGATGGTTCGGCTGTTAAAACACTAATATCATTATCTTGTTGTAATATAGTATCATAATTATTATCATACACAGGACCAAAATTTTCCCCTAAAATTTGGAAAGTTTGTCCTCCGTTGGTTGTTAAAGAATCTTTTTGATTACCAAATATTTTCGTAATAGATGGAGCTTGATAATGGATGAGGTAGGAAATAGCAGGAACTTCTGTAACAAATACTTCGTGAGATAATTGTCCTCCTACAATTAAAATAGGATATAATGAACTTCCTAAACCAGCTACTGATAAACATTCAATAACAGTGTTATCTACAATCGAACAATCTACACTCGAATAAACACGAGTACGTAATGTATTTAGCATTTCAATTGTACCACCTCCAGTAATAGCTTTCCAAATACTAAATGGTGCATAATGTAAACTAATTAATACATTAATATTATTACTATATTTATTAATAAATACTGGACCAAAATTTGAACCTTTAATCGTAAGTTTTTCATTACCGGTAGTTTTCATACGATTATTATCATTACTAACTGTAATAGAAGTAACAACAGGGGGTTGATAGGATACTGTAGTAGGATTTGTAAAGGATGAAGTTTGTAAAATATCCATACCTACTTGAACTGTAAAGGCTAAATTATAACCAATACCGGCACTAGCTTCACATACAATTTTGGTATGGGCAACGGTTACAATACAATTATTAGCAGTATAACTAATAGTATTTTTAGTACTTGAAGTGGTAAAAAAGGATGTATTTGTTTGAATAATTGCTTTATAACGAACAATAACGGGTGTATCAAGTGGACCAAAGTTATGACCTTCGATAATAAATTTTGTACCACCTAACGTAGAAAAATAAGTATCTTGATTATTATAGAACGATACAGTAGAAATAGTAGGAGGAATATAACCCGTTAATACTGTAGGATTAGCAATAAATGCTGAGGAAGCTAAACCACCACCCATTACTATATTTGCATTGGTATTAATCATAATACGCCAAATATGTCGTATACCATAACCAGCTTCTTGTTGACAAGTAATAGCAGTACCTAAATCCCGTACACGACAATTAGTAGCGGTAAATTCGGTACCGGTAGTTGGACCATATGTTGCTGTTACGGTCGTTAATTGATTTGGAGTATTTTGATAAATTAATAAATTATCTTTTAATAAACGATGATAAGAAGGACCTAAATTACCACCGGTAAATGTAATTGATAATCCACCTGCTGTAGTACCTAATACCGTAGAAATTTCAGTATAAATAGTACGATAAGTAGGATTTGTATTAATATCAATACCATATAATGTATCATTATTAATATTATCTTCAGGACGAATATATACTCCATTAATCATCGCATCCGGTACATCCGTAACATGTATAGTTAAAGTTTGTTTTAATACTAAAGGATTATTACTACTATCCATAATTTGTACTTCTGGTTTCCACACAACAGTATCTTCCCAATCTAAGGAACTACTATTGGATAAAGAAATAATACCGGTTGTACTATCAATAACGAATGGACCAGATTCTTCATTCGCAGTTAAGGAATAAATAAGCATACCTTCTTCATTATCATCAACATCTTTTACTTTCATTTGCGCAAAGGAAGTACCCGATAATGCTGCTTCCGATAATGTATATGTAAAATCGGTAATCGATGCATTAATTAATAAATTATAACTACCACCATCTACAAAATAGGAAATTTCGTTTACATCAATTAATCGTATTTCTACATCAATATACGCAACTAAACCACCATGATCGGTTACTTTTGCACGGTATACATGAATATTAATATTTTCATAATTCAATAATGTAGTATCGGGATTCGAACCTATAATAATTACACCATTATTTTGAATCTTAAAGGTAGAATCTACTGCCGAAGAATACCAACCATACGCTAATGGTTGAACAAAAGGTGAATCCGCTTCATCCGGGTCGGTAGCAACTAAATGCATTACTTTATTTTGTCGATACGAACTAAAGACGATGGGTAGTAAGCTAGATGATGAATCTTCCGGAACAAAATTTAATACAGTACCGCTAACACTATTTTCGTTCACCGATAATACAATACGAGGAATAATACTTGTATTAGTCGTGGCCATGAATGATGGTAATTCATTAATATCTTTAATGGTTATAGTAACCGTAGTTGATACAGTAAGAGGTACGGTAAGATGACTATCCGTTACCGTAATAATACCTTCAAATTTCGCTTCATTTGTTTCTTTATTATATAATGATTCATAATCTAATAAATAGGCTAAATTTGAAATAACTTGTAATTTAGCCGTACCGGGATTACCAGCTACATGGATTAATTCAAACGGGAAAGGTATTCGCGTTGGGGATGATGATGACGAAGGATATAAAGTATATGTAACGGTTTGAGTCGGTTGGGGATCCGTAGCGCTAACGATACTAATGACTGTACCACCAAGAGTATTTTCATCAATCGAAATTGCAATAGGAGATAATTGAGGAGGATCGTTTTGATCGGTAGTACGAATAGTAATGGGGCTACAACTATATAAGTTTTCATTATCACGTACGCATACACTAGTATTAAATTCGATAATACCGGTAGGACTATAAGGTAAACCAGATGTATTACCAAATGATATTTGTCCCGATAAAGGATCAATTAATAAACAAGCAGTAATATCAAACGTAGGAGATAAAACCACATTCGTAATTAAACCTGTATGATTAAAATAAAAACTTAATTTTTCACCAATATTTTTATCAAACGAATCTACATCATTAACGTTTGTAATTAATGGTTTACTAATAATAGCTTTATCTTTAAGAATACTATAGAACGATAATGGCGAAGATAATACCCAGGTAGGAGCTTCATTAACATTATATAATTGAATATTAATATAACCATTAGAATATAAATTACCGCGGTCAATAACTTGAAGCATAAGTTTAAAGGTATTTACGGGAGTATCATAATCTAAATATTGGATTATTTGATTTGTTGTTAATGCGGTATTTACCGTAATATTACCACTAGCTTCTACTGTAAATAATACAGGATACGAAGGATAATCTTTAGTCCATGCTGTTTCATTAAGAGCAAAGGATAATGAATAAATATCTCCTTGATCAACATCATTCACACTTGCTTTTAAGACGTTCGCTCCACCTTGGGGTAATACCGAGGTACGAATAGGAGAATTTTCGTAAAGATATAAAGTTGGTGTCGCAATCCAGAAAGGACTTTCATTAACATCGACCACATTAATAACTAATTTTGTAGAAGATGATAATGGTACATTTTCGGGTTTACCGGTATCTTGAACACTAATTGTTAATGTATATAAACGAATGGTTTCGTAATCTAATTTGGTATTATTTTGGATAAAAATATTACAATTCGAATTATCGATACCAAAAATACCAGCTTCATTACCACCGGTTATTGTATAGCGTAAATCATTAATATTATCTTCATTATCCCCTCGAATACAAGTCGTAATAACAGTTGTACCCACTGTAGCATTTTCGGGTATTTCCGTTTCACTCGGATAATAAGAAATATAAGGATCTTCATTACGATTATTTAATTGAATAATAATTTCACTATATCCAACTGCTCCCCGTGGATCGGTAACACTAATACGTACGGTAATATTATTTAAACTTTCATAATCTAATATATTTGGTTGCGCACCTAATTCAGTGACAGTAAGTTGAATAATACCGGAATGAAGATTTTGGTACGATAAATAATCAATGGCAAATGAGGGTACCGTAGAATCAATATGGAACGATAAATCTTGAATTTGTTTAATATTACGATCAGTAGCAATAATGGTATTACTATTCGATCGTCCAATAATTTCATTTTTACTACGACGACTACGAGGACAATCTTCATCAATTGTATAAACGGTACTATTTAACGTAATAAACGTTGGTGGATAATTGGTACCAATTACCGTAACAACGATATTAGTAATCGAAACTAAACCACCACCATCCCGTACCGAAATAGTTAATGTATATACTACTTCCGTTTGTGTATTAGGATCCACTAAATTAATTAAATCTTTATTCGCAAATAATTGTCCAGTACTATTATTAATACCAAATAAATCATTTGTATTACCACCCATAATCGAATAGGTTAACGTAGCCCAAGCCGTATTTACCGATAATTGATCGGGATCCGTACAATAAAAATCTAAAGATAAACCAAGTAATGTACTATTTTTGGTTCCTTCATCGACACTTATAAATAATGGACGAACAATAGGAGGTTCATTTACATCTACTATCACAATTGTCGTTGTACCCATCGTCGATAAGGAAGGTACACCATTATCCATTAACGATAATACAAGATTATAACTTTGTTGAGTTTCAAAATCTAAGAAAGATAAACTAGTTTCAGAAGGATTCATACTATTATATTCTGGATTTTCTAATGCAGATATACGACCAGTACAAGCCGAAGAGGAAAATATACCTAATCCATTACCACCAACAACGGTTAAAGATAAGATTGATCCTACATCTTCATCGGAAATATCTAAAACGGGACCAAACGTACCAACAAAATTTTCATTAACTTTAATAACGGTAGGTAATTTCATAACTGGTACATCATTAACATTCAATAAAGCAATTGTAAAAGTTGCTACATTCGATGTTAAACCACCACCATCGGTAACTTGAATAAATAAGGTATAGGACGAAGTTACTTCATAGTTTAAGGGATAAGTTATATTATTACGAATATTATCAACATAAATTTGTCCGGTTGTCGCATTAATACTAAAATGTTTCGTACCCGTACCACCAACAATTGAATATTTCAATGTAGAAAAAAGTATTTTACGAACATCTGGATCACTTGCTCCTAAATCTTCGGGTGTACCAACTAATGTACCTGAATAAGAATTTTCAGGAACTGTTAAAGTCGATTTCTTGGGTACAATGGATGGTGGTTCATTAATATCAACTAACGAAATTATAATATAACCCGGTGATTCACTATATAAATCACCTTTATCTTTGGCCCAAACTGGAATAGCATACATCGCTGCTTTTTCATAATCAAAAGTATTATTGTATTTAACTGTCGCAACCCGAGCACCATTACGTTTGGTATCAATATCAATTAATGTTGTAATGGTAGAAGGAATAGGAGAAACTGTAGATGAAGATGCAGTAAGTAATGTGGTTACATCGATAACTTCGGTACCATAAGCAGGAGTATACGTAACATATCCATAATCATCAGGAGCATAAATATCGGGATCTACGGCTGCGGTAATACTACCGATAGTTGTACCAGCAACAATATTTTCGTTCATGGTAACACATAAAATAACCATCGGATTACTATTCGCCATATTAATACCACTGGACATAAACGCAAGACGTACATTTTCACAAGAGTTAACCCGTGATTCTTCAGGGAAATAAGGTGGTTCATTCGTATCCATAACATTAATAGCAACGACGGCATAATCCGAGGCGTACATAGGGGTTAAAGCCGATGTTGCACCATCGGGTATATCTTGAACTAAAACTTCCATACCCCATGATTGAATACTTTCATAATCTAAATTATAAGAATATAATAAATTTGACGTAGGAGCCATATAAAAGGAATTGGAACGTATCGCACTTCGTTTTTCTTTGGCCGTTGGTACAAAACAAATCGAAGAAATACGTTGATCCGGACTATCGGTAGTTGAACCAACGTATAAACTACCACCTTTTCCAAGTAAAGTACTACGGAATACAGGAAATTCATTATCCGAAAAAGAAATGAAGGAGATATCTGAATTCGAATTTGCTGGATCATTATCGGGACGTAAACCAACGGATAATGTACCCGCCACCATATCGATACGGAAAGTATAATGGGACCATTGTAATCCTTCCGCATCTAATGTATAATTCCGTACCGATGTTATAGCTAATAAGGTAGGTGTAGAAACGAATTGACTGGTTACCGTTGCTGAAGCACCTCGACCAACAACAGCTTTAATATTACGAACCGTATAACGATATAACGAAACACTACTGGGTGATACAACAACTTCATAACGGAAATTATTTTCATCTGGACCAGTCGATACTGTAACATGAGCAGTACCACTACCACGTACACGAAATTCAATGGCAACAGGAGGAATATTATTATTATTTCCACCTTCGTAAGTTAATACAGGTACTGGTGCAAAATCATACGGAGCCGTTAAACCAAAAGCTAAAAGTACATTCGTAAAATACCATAATGATAAAGATTGACGATAATACCAACAAAAAGAATTAGGACGAGTTAAATACCAACGATGTGGTTGACGAGCATCTTCATCTTGAACAATTATATTACTATATTGTGCAAGATAATCTCCTTCCACAACTAAATACCGACTATCATCCATCCAAGGAGCATCATTACGATTAAGAATACTAATAGATAACACTAATGTAGCATTTAATGCGGTTTGTTTATCCCAACCACTATCATATACAATATATTGACAAGTTAAAACAGGATTTATTTCCGTATTTAATAATTTGGGTTTAGCTACATAAATACTACCTGTTGTTTTATCAATAGTAAATGCACATGTACTACTATCAATAATACCATACGTTAAATACGAATAAGTAATATTACCACGATTAGCGAAATCAGCTTTATCAGGATCACTACCTAATAATTTACCAACATAAGTATTAATGGGGGAATTTTCCGGGATAGTTAAGGGTAATGAACTTCCAGTAGGTACATAAGGTACTAAGGAAGGTGGTTCATTAATATCGATAATATTAATTGTAATATACCATGAGGTTGATAAAGGAATACGACCATTATCTGTTACTACAACAATTAAATTATACGTATTTTGTATTTCATAATCTAAACTCGCATTTACTCGTAATTGTCCACTATATTTATCAATACGGAAATATTGTCCCGAAGAATTACTACCACTACTAAGTAATGACCAAACTAAAGTTTGACCAATATCCGGATCCGTAGCTCGGAATGGATTACCAACTAACGTACCAATCGTAGCATTTTCGGCAACTAAATACCGAGATGCTGTTGTATTACTAATCACTGGTGGTAAATTACCTTCTAAAATTTCAACCGTTGCATTAACATTACTACATAATATGTTAATAGTAGTATAATTAACATCCGCTGATTTTCCTTGATCACATACTTGAATAGTTAAATTAACCGTAGGTGGTGCCGCACCCCAAACATATTGTAAATATGAAGACATAGGTTTAATAATTTGTAATTGACCGGTTGTAGTATTAATAGCCACTGCATTATCGGGAGTATTACCCGATGCGATGGAAAATGTTAACGTTTCGTTTAATTCGTACGAAGGTAATAACGTATCTGGATCATCCACATATCCAATTAATGGAATACCAAAGGAACCATATTCACGTTGTGATGCATATAATCGAGGTACACTACGCCATACAGGAGCACGATTACGATGTAATAAATAAATATATACTAAATTACTGGTTGATACTTCTTGATTGGCTAAAGCACTTGCTAATGCTGAATTGGTAGCATTTGCTGCGGAATATCCGGTTGAATTGGGACTAGTTGCCGGAGCAATAACTGAATATGCTGATGGTACACGATAATTTGCGGTAACATTGATAGGATAATTACGATAATGTAAATAATCAATGGCGGATGCATTCGATGACGCGATACTACCTTTTGAAGAATCAATAAAAAAGGCATTATACGCAATTGTATAAATAGGCGACGACGCTATTTTTTCATCATTTGCAGGATTAATAATATACCGTAAGGATAAGTTACCGGTTAATCCAGCGGACGAACTTGCTTGCCATAAGGATACGTTACCTATGGCAAAACCGTTCATAACATCATCTAATGGAGCATAGATAATAGTCGATAAAATTCGTGGACGAATATTGGTAATATTAATTTTAACCGTCGTAGTAGCCCATAATGCGGGTATACCATCATCGGTAACATTAACAACAAAGAAAAAGGTATAAGGGGATACATAAGTTAAATTACTATCGTATACAAGACCATCATTTGTAATCGAGTTTGAAGCTACTTTAATTAAACCGGATGTAGCATCAATGGAAAAGTAATTTAATCCTTCGTTAGGCTGCGCGCTAACAAAGGAATACGTTAATTTATCATGGGTATTACGATCAGTAGCCGTTACTGTGGAAGTACCACCAATACTGACAGCATTACCAGGTTTCGAATATTCATCAATAGTACCATTATATTGTTTATAAGGAAACGCGGGACGAGTATTTACTTCAATAATTTGTACGGTAATTAAAGCATTGGTACTTTTGGACGATGTATCAGTTACAGTGACCGTTAATGTATATTGACTTTGTACATAATAATCTAAGGTTGCACTAGGTAAAACATAAATATAACCATCGTAAGTTATATTAAATATTGAAGAAACAGTAGATGCCGAAATTGTCCAGGTCATATTTTTTCCTTGTGGATGCGATGCGCTTAATGCGGGCGAAATTTTTACATTTGCTGGTGTATTTTCGTAAACATTTATTGTTTGTGCTTGAACAACCGGAGGACGATCTTCGGGAGTAACTTGGATTGTAATTTCTCGGGCTGACATACCAAGCGTATCGGATACATTTACATAATATTTATATTCTCGTTTCGGATATTTAATAACATCTAATTCTTTTGTTGTAAATACCGCTCCGGTGGAATTAATGGAAAAAGCTAAAGGATCCGTACTATCTAATACACCAAAGGAATAAACTAAAGCATTTTTATCTTCCACATCAGGATCCGTTGCAATAATTTGTCCTACAAAAGTACCATTAGGACGTAATTCTGGAATACTTAAGGAAGTGGTACTAATAGCGGGTAAATTATTTTGACGAGTTAATGTAACTTGTAAGTTACAGTATACAGAAGTTGTACCCATACCCATAGCCGAACCATCTGCTACAGCCGTAATTTGTACCGTACGAAGATTACCACCTGCATTACGCCATAAAGTATTTGCGGTATATAATTGACCACTACATGTATCAATAGCAAAATCACTAGAATTTGTAAACCAACGAATCGATACACCCGGTTGATGTATTTTATCAACATTATTTTTATCTAATTGAGCTCCGACTAATGGCTGACCAACTGCGGTACCCGAAGATACACCTTCTTCGACTACTCGAGGTAAACAATCCACAATGACTGGAGGACGTAAAGAACGAACTACATCAACATGAAGAATACACGTAACAGCAGCGGAAGAATCGGTAGCCATACTGGCTCGGATGGTTAAAGGAAATCGTCGTCCACATTTTTCAATATTTAAATTTGCGCTAGGACTTACTTGAATCATCGCGGTTTTTTGATTAATATTAACAATTGAAATAGCCGAAGTATCACAATTAGCCCAAGTATATAAACCATGGTATAAAGGACTAACTAAAAAGGATGAATACCAATAATGATCTTTATCTTTAACATCATTCGTTAAATTCCAATTTACATTACCAGTATAATCTGATACATTTAAAGCAATTGTAGAACCTAATTGTTTCGTAACTTGATTATCTTCTACTATGGTAACCGAGAAAGAACTATTTGCACCACTACATACTTTATTATCTTCAAATTGAAATATAGGTTGATAATCACCACCACTACATTTACGGTTGGCTGGACATAGTTCAATATAATAACGACGAGTTACTGGATAAGGATAAGTACGGACATACCAATAAGGATTAGGAGTACTATACCAATACCACCAATAATACCACCAACTATAACCCCACCATATTGTATAGGTTTGAGGACCACTTAAATAACCACGCGGTACAGTAATTGGTGCGGCCGAACCATAAGGACAATATCTATCAATACCGCCACATTCATTTTGATAGGGAGAATAGGAGTATTTGGGACAATAGTAACCTGCCGCACAATAACCACTACAACGCGGACTCGAGGCGGTTATGTGCCAAGGGTAACTATAGGTACCAGCATCACATTCATATCGTTTATTATCCCCGGGTGAATAATAACCACGATCCACCGGCGTACATTGTAAAGTTAATGTAGAAGTATCAAATGATACACCATTACAAGTGGCTACATCTCCATCGTTCGATGGATTACCTCCTAAACTACCTGCAGCACTATTATAGTAACCCCAACGACAAGTATACCGAACACGTTTAGAATCTAATCGTTGCCAATAAGCACCAGAAACATAAGGTACACGATTATCGGTACATCCTCCTTCACAAGTTGCTTGAATAGCTAAGCGTTTACCTGCTCCCCAACAAGGATCACCAAATAAATAGTTTTGTGCCGGTACATCACATCGTTCTTTACCGTAACATAAACTACGTACAACAGAATAACTATTATATGCATGACATTGACCATAAGCACGATAAGAATACCAACTATAGGAACATACACTATACATACTACAATAATATCCAGCATAATAACCCCAATAATAATAGTAATATCGTGGACCACAATAATAGGAACGATAACAATATACCGGAGCATAAACTCGATAAAAATAATAATATCCATACCATAAATAATGATGATATTCAAAATTACCATAATGATAATTATTACATGAACCACCGGGTAATCCATACGAAGCAAAAGTTATATCTTGTACCGTATATCCCGATGGACATTGTAATACCGCAGTTTGACCTTCATGAGCATTCGCACAAACAGTAACATAACCATCATTACTTAATTGTCGAGAATGTTCATAGGATAAAGGTTCCGATGAAGTCAAGGGTATCTCCGTTGTATTATTACCAATCGTTACTTGTAATGAACGACGATGATGGGAATCTTGATGTTTTGCGGACGTAAATGATTGGGTTTGTAATTGATTTCGTAATTTATGTTTCCAATCAACGGAAGAAGTAGTAGATTCATAAACAGGCATACTATCATGTAATTGTCGTTCATGGCTACTATAGGTTGGTTCTCGATAAATAGATTGTTGAGAATGATCATGAGGAAGAGTATGATAACCTTCGTTAAAGGAATTAGTATATGGAAATGATTTTTCAGAAAATGATGATACTTTTTTACTTAATTCCAGAAGGATTAATCCCGTCAAAAATAGGATTAACCTCTTGTCTTTCGACATTATATAATATTATTGACACAGAAATTAGAATAAATTGTTATAAAAATAAAAATTTAAATTATAA
>Ga0255265_1000035_pt1 | contig 14519 bp, 10 predicted proteins | sample AtltaT_25_FD_183549 | JGI IMG/M metagenome (GOLD analysis project Ga0255265, IMG submission 183549) | Metatranscriptome of freshwater microbial communities from Altamaha River, Georgia, United States - Atl_Cont_RepA_0h (Metagenome... | ecosystem: Environmental > Aquatic > Freshwater > River...
AAGGGCGGAAGTAGCGCAATTGAGGGATAAGGATATCCATTGGGAGAGAAAGGAAATAAGTGTAATGGGTAAAGGAGGAAAAATGCGGATTTTACCTGTTTATCCAGGGCTGTTAACCATCTTGGAAACGTATTTTAAAGAAAGAAAGGCATATTTCGAAAAAAATCCCGAAACATTTTTAATTACAAATAAGGGAAAAAGGGTCTATACCCGTTTTATTTACGAGGTGAGTACGCGTTATTTAAGTCAGATAACGAGTATAGAAAACAAAGGTCCCCATCTTTTGAGGCATACCTTTGCCACGCATTTAATGGATAACGGAGCGGACATCCAATCTGTAAAAGCATTGTTAGGTCATTCCAGTCTGGCTGCCACCCAGGTTTATATGCATAACTCTGCAGAACGTTTAAAAAAAATATATCAACAGGCGCATCCAAAGGCACATCGAAAATTGCCGGAGACAAACGGCTAAGGAAAAACATTTATTTCATTAGTTAAAAAACATTATTATGAGTATTGACATGCAGGCGGTATCCTTTCGCGCGGATCAGAAATTAAAGTTATTTATTGAAAAGCGAGTTGAAAAATTGAACCAGTTTTTTGACAGGATAATTCATACTCAGGTTTTACTAAAACTTGAAAATTCGGGTCAGATTAAAGAGAAAGTAGTTGAATTAAGTGTCCATGTACCCGGAGAAATATTATTTGTCAAATCGAGTAAAATGTCGTTTGAAGCAGCCACTGATGAAGCGATTGATTCCTTAAGGCGTCAGATTGAGAAATATAAGTACAGGAGAAAATAAAATGATTTTTTTTTAAAATTCCTTTGGAATAGTTCTTTAGACTAATTATCTTTGCCTTCGCTTTTGAAAAGGGTACTTTACTTAAGCCAATTGAAAGAAAAATAGTCGGCCAGCATAGCTCAGTTGGTAGAGCAGCTGATTTGTAATCAGCTGGTCGGGGGTTCGAGTCCCTCTGCTGGCTCAGGTTGAAGTTCAATGAAAAGCATTGAATTACATTGAAATTTTTTCTCTATTAATGAGAGTAGGGGGTGCGCCGGAGCTGGAGAGCCGGGCCAGACTGTAAATCTGGTGACTATGTCTGAATAGGTTCGATTCCTATCACCCCCACGAAAAATTTATTCTGTGTAAAGAATAATCTTTTCATTTAAAAAGCGGGTGTAGCTCAGTTGGTAGAGCATCAGCCTTCCAAGCTGAGGGTCGAGGGTTCGAGTCTCTTCGCCCGCTCATTTTTAAAATTATAACTCCGACAATAACAGCCAATGTAGCTCAGGGGTAGAGCACTTCCATGGTAAGGAAGGGGTCAGGGGTTCAATTCCCCTCATTGGCTCTCGTATTCCGGAGATTTTTCTTGTTTAATGAATTAATTTTTTAAAAATCAAAACTGATGGCTAAAGGTACATTCGAAAGAACGAAACCACACGTTAACATTGGTACTATCGGTCACGTAGATCATGGCAAAACAACCCTGACTGCCGCGATAACTTATGTTCTTTCAAAAGAAGGTCTTGCGGAAAAAAAAATCGTATGATTCAATCGATGCTGCTCCGGAAGAAAAGGAGCGCGGTATTACAATCAACACTGCGCACGTTGAATATGAAACAAAAAACAGGCATTATGCGCACGTAGATTGTCCAGGTCACGCGGATTATGTAAAAAACATGGTAACGGGTGCCGCTCAGATGGATGGTGCTATTATCGTTGTAGCAGCTACCGACGGTCCAATGCCACAAACGCGTGAACACATTCTTCTTGCTCGTCAGGTAGGTGTACCTAAATTAGTTGTATTCATGAATAAAGTGGATATCGTTGAGGACCCTGAAATGCTTGAATTAGTAGAAATGGAGGTTCGTGAATTACTTGATACCTATGGTTTTGACGGAAACAACGCCTCTGTAATTCAAGGTTCAGCTTTAAAAGCATTAGAGGATGATCCTCATTATGTAGGAAAAATCCAGGAATTGATGGAAGCGGTTGATAATGATATCCCAAATCCTGTTCGTCTTACAGACAAACCTTTCCTTATGCCTATAGAAGATGTATTCTCTATCACAGGTCGTGGAACGGTTGCTACCGGTCGTATTGAAAGAGGTGTTATCAACGTTGGTAACCCTGTAGAAATCGTAGGTATGATGGACAAAGAAGACAAGCCTTTAACTTCTACCTGTACAGGGGTTGAGATGTTCCGTAAACTGCTCGACAGAGGTGAAGCTGGTGATAATGCTGGTTTATTGTTAAGAGGTATAGAGAAAACACAAATCCGTCGTGGTATGGTTATTTGTGCCCCTGGTTCAGTTAAACCACATATCCGTTTCAAATGTGAAACTTATGTACTAAGTAAAGATGAAGGTGGTCGTCATACACCATTCTTTAACGGTTACCGCCCACAGTTTTATTTCCGTACTACAGACGTTACAGGTGATGTTAAATTACCTGAAAATGTAGAGATGGTTATGCCCGGGGATAACGTATCTTTAGAAGTTACCTTACTTAACCCAATCGCTATGGAAAAGGGCTTACGTTTCGCGATTCGCGAAGGTGGCAGAACAGTAGGTGCGGGTCAGGTTACTGAAATATTAGAATAAATCCCTTCAAGGGACGATTGATAAAAGTGAGGTTTCGGAATCGAAACCTTACTTTTAGCATACGGGCGTAGCTCAACTGGTAGAGCGACGGTCTCCAAAACCGTAGGCTGGGGGTTCAAGTCCTCCCGCCCGTGCATTTTTAAATATCTGTATTATGGAATCATTAAAATTGTACCTGAAAGAGAGCTACGATGAACTTGTCAATAAAGTGACGTGGCCATCTTGGGTTAGCCTGCAGGAAAACGCCATCCTTGTAGTGGTAGCAAGTCTCTTGCTGGCACTAATCGTTTTTGTAATGGATGTTTTTTCCAGTACCTTACTTGATCTGATTTATGGACTCTGATTACCATCTGTCAATACACTGTTAAATGTCTGAAGAAAAAAGATGGTATTCTCTCCGCGTAATTAGTGGAAAAGAAAGGAAAATTAAGGAACGTTTGGATACGGAGATTCAACGTAATGGTTGGAATGATTTCATTTTTCAGGTTGTAGTGCCTCTTGAAAAAGTGTATAAAATCAGGAATGGTAAAAAGGTAGTCTCGGAGAGAAATATACTCCCTGGCTATATTCTTATTGAAGCTATAGAATCAAAATTATCCGGTGAAGTGGTGACCGGTATTCAGAATCTTCAGAATGTGATTCACTTTTTAGGTAAAAATACACCAATACCTATGAGGGAGACTGAGGCAAACAGATTATTGGGTAAGGTTGACGAATCACAGGAATCGGCTGAAGCACTTATTGAGCCTTTCATTGTTGGAGAAACAATAAAAATTACGGATGGTCCTTTTACAGAGTTTGTAGGGGATATTCAGGAAATAAATGAGGATAAGAAAAAGCTAAAAGTCATTGTAAAGATTTTTGGCAGGGGTACTGAAGTTGAATTGAATTTCATGCAGGTGGAAAAAACCAGCTGATTTTTTTATACGGACATGGATTATTCAAATTTGTTCTTTGTGGTGTGAGCCAACAGAACGCTTCCAAAGGAGAGTATGAGATGTTAAAAATGTAGTGTTATGGCAAAGGAAATTGGATTTTTGATTAAATTACAGGTAAAAGGCGGACAAGCTAATCCAGCGCCTCCTATTGGTCCTGCCTTAGGTTCTAAGGGCGTAAATATTATGGAGTTCTGCAAACGTTTCAATGCAGCTACTCAGGATAAAATGGGACAGATTCTTCCAACCGTTATTTCGGTATATAAAGATAAGTCCTTCGATTTTATTATAAAAACACCTCCGGTGGCTATTCAGTTATTGGAAGCTACCAAAGCAAAGAAAGGATCAGCACAACCAAACAGGAACAAAATTGGCTCTGTTTCCTGGGATCAGGTTAAAGCTATCGCTGAGAATAAAATGCCTGATCTTAATTGCTTTGAAGTAACTTCAGCAATGAAAATGGTGGCTGGAACTGCAAGAAGTATGGGGATAACCGTTAGTGGTGAAGCTCCCTGGTCTTCAGCTGAAAATTAATTTTTAATGTAGGGAGTTTATACGTTTGCGTATAAATGATATGACCTCAAAATTATTTATATGACTAAAGTAAGTAAAAAAAGAGCCTTGGTCGACCCGAAAGTGAATCGGGAAAAATTATATTCTCTGGAGGAAGCAATGGCTCTGGTAGGAGAAATTAATACAACCAAGTTTGATGCCTCCGTGGATATTCATGCCCGTTTAGGCGTAGATCCAAGAAAGCCGGACCAATCTTTGCGCGGAACGGTCAGCCTGCCTCACGGAACAGGAAAGACAAAAAGGGTGGCTGTATTTTGTACACCTGATAAAGTGCAGGAAGCGCTTGATGCTGGTGCAGATCATGCTGGTCTTGATGATCTCATACAAAAAGTTATGGGTGGCTGGACTGATGTAGATGTGGTAATTGCTACACCACAGGTAATGGCGCAGGTAGGACGCCTTGGCAGGATTTTAGGTCCCAGGAATCTTATGCCTAATCCAAAAACAGGCACGGTAACAATGAATGTGGGTGAAGCTGTTGCCGATGTAAAATCCGGTAAGATTTCGTTCAGAGTTGATAAGTACGGTATTATACATGCTTCAATTGGAAGAGTGTCTTTCACTCCTGATAAGTTGACTGAAAATGCCAATGAACTACTATCTACCTTATTGCGTATGAAACCTTCAAGTGCCAAGGGTACTTATATGAAATCAATTACTGTGGCCAGTACTATGAGCCCTGGTATTAAAGTTGACCCCAAAGTCGTTCGCTAATCATTAAAGTTAATCGGAAATGACCAAACAGGAAAAAACAGCGGTAATTGAGGAATTGAAAGATGTATTTGCTAATTTAGATTTTTTCTACATTACAGATGCTTCTACTCTTTCCGTTGAACAAATTAATAATTTCAGAAGATTGTGTTTTAATAAAGGTGTTAAAATGAGAGTTATCAAAAATACGCTCATTCGTAAAGCACTTGAATCTGCCTCCGCAGATAAAAATTATGACGCTATTTTTGGTGAATTAAAAGGCCCTACAGCTGTTCTCTATGCAGAGGGAGCTGCTAATATACCGGCCAAAGTATTAAAAGAGTTTCGTGCTGGAAACGAAAGACCACTTCTTAAAGCAGCCTATATTGATACAGCCGTTTTTATTGGCGATGATCAACTGGATGCGCTTACTAAGCTTAAGTCAAAAGAACAATTGCTTGGCGAAGTTATCGGTTTACTACAGTCTCCGGCAAGAAATGTTATCAGTGCCCTTCAATCTGGTGGTCAAACCATCGCCGGATTGGTTAAAACACTGCAGGAACGAGCCTAAAATGGTTACGTTCCCCCTTGGTTAGGCTTCCAAGCTAACCCGCACATAAAATTATTTTTTAATCTTAAAACAAAAAACAATGGCGGATTTGAAAGCTTTTGCGGAACAGCTTGTCAATCTGACGGTAAAAGAAGTCAATGAACTTGCTGCAATTTTGAAGGATGAGTATGGTATCGAACCAGCAGCTGCTGCTGTTGCCGTTGCCGCTCCTTCTGGTGGTGGCGATTCTTCTTCTGCTCCTGCAGAGCAAACTTCTTTTGATGTTATTTTAGCTTCCGGCGGTGCTGCGAAACTACAAGTAGTAAAAGAAGTTAAAACTTTACTTAATCTGGGCTTAAAAGAAGCTAAAGACTTAGTCGATGCTGCTCCTGCTCCTCTTAAATCTGGCGTTTCCAAAGAAGAAGCTGCTGAATTGAAAGAAAAACTTGAGGCCGCTGGTGCTCAGGTAGAAATTAAGTAATTATTTGCTCATTTGCGAATTTATTATGATCCAGACTTACAGTCCTGGCAATTAATGCGAAAGTGTCTATGTGGCTTAGCGATGGTTTTTATCGCTAAGCCTCTTGGCATTTTTTTTGTAAATGTACTTTTTTTACTGGTAATGGATGTTTTAAAACTTTATTGTCTCGAATTGCATTATATCTCGTATTGATTTAATGTTTCGTTCTTACCGAAAAATATGTTGTGCTGATGATATCCAATGGAAATGAACTCGCCCTCGAGTCAAAAAGAATAAGTTTCGGGAAAACTAAATTTCCCGCTGAATATCCTGATTTTCTGGAAATTCAGCTAAAATCTTTTCAAGAGTTTTTTCAACTTGAAACAACGCCTGAAAATAGAATGAATGAAGGTCTTTACAAGGTCTTTAAAGAAAATTTTCCCATTTCTGATGCCAGAAATATTTTCCAGCTTGAATTCCTCGATTACTTTGTCGATCCGCCGCGGTATAGTATGGAGGAATGTGTACAGAGGGGGCTTACTTTTCATGTTCCGCTGAAAGCTAAATTAAAACTTTCCTGTAATGATGTTGAACACGTTGATTTTCAGACGATTGTTCAGGATGTTTTTCTTGGAAATATTCCATATATGACTCCTCGTGGTACCTTTGTTATAAATGGTGCTGAAAGGGTTGTCGTTTCTCAGTTACACAGATCGCCGGGTGTTTTCTTCGGTCAAAGTGTTCATCCAAATGGAACGAAAATATACTCCGCCAGAGTTATTCCTTTCAAAGGTGCCTGGATGGAGTTCGCTACTGATATTAATACGGTGATGTATGCCTATATTGACCGTAAAAAGAAATTTCCGGTTACCACCCTTTTAAGGGCTATTGGCTTTGATTCTGATAAAGCAATACTGGATATATTTGATCTGGCCGATATTATTCCGGCAAATAAGGAAGAACTACAAAAATCTATTGGTCGTAAACTGGCCGCTAGGGTACTTAAATCCTGGACAGAAGATTTCGTGGATGAAGATACTGGGGAAGTTGTTACGATTGAAAGAAATGAAATTATTCTGGAAAGGGATACCCTGCTTGATGATGATAATATTGATTTGATTCTGGAAGCTTTGTGTGATGTGGTAATACTTCAAAAGGAGGAAATCGATCAGGATTATTCTATTATTTATAATACACTCCAAAAAGATCCTACCAGTTCTGAAATGGAGGCTGTACAATATATTTACAGACAATTGAGAGGTACTGATCCTCCTGATGAGGAAACAGCGCGTGGCATTATTGATAAACTTTTCTTCTCTGATAAAAGATATAATCTTGGAGAGGTGGGCAGATATAAAATTAATCGCAAGCTGAATCTGAATGCCGGTTATGATAATTTAGTACTTTCTAAGGAAGATATTATCAGTATTGTCAAATATTTAGTCAGTCTGATGAATCAAAAGGCTGAAATTGATGATATTGATCATTTAAGTAACCGTAGAGTACGTAACGTAGGCGAACAATTATATGCTCAGTTTGGTGTCGGTCTTGCCCGTATGGCCCGTACCATCAGGGAACGTATGAATGTAAGAGATAATGAGGTTTTCACTCCGATTGATCTCATCAATGCGAGAACCCTTTCTTCTGTGATTAATTCTTTTTTTGGAACAAGTCAACTTTCTCAGTTCCTGGATCAGACTAATCCATTGTCTGAAATCACCCATAAACGGAGAATTTCAGCGCTCGGGCCTGGTGGTCTTTCACGTGAAAGAGCAGGTTTTGAGGTACGTGACGTTCATTATTCCCATTATGGTCGTTTATGTACGATTGAAACACCTGAAGGTCCAAATATCGGTCTTATTTCAACGCTTTGCGTTCACGCAAAGGTCAATAAAATGGGTTTCCTTGAAACTCCCTATCGGGAAGTTGTAGATGGGAAACTTAAAATTTCAGATCATCCTGTCTATCTCTCTGCCGAAGGGGAAGATTTAAAACGTATTGCTCAGGCAAATGCGCGCGTGGATGATGACGGTGGGTTTACCCGAGATAGAATTAAATGTAGGGAACAAGGTGAATTTCCCGTACTTACCCCTCCGGAAATTGAATATATGGATGTGGCACCAAACCAGATTGTTGGTGTATCTGCTTCTATGATTCCATTCCTCGAAAATGACGATGCTAACCGTGCACTCATGGGTTCAAATATGCAACGTCAGGCTGTTCCCCTGGTTCGCCCCAGTTCTCCAATTGTCGGTACCGGTCTGGAAGGAAAAGTGGCGAGGGATTCCCGGATGCTTATAAATGCAGAAGGTGATGGTGTAGTAGAATATGTTGATGCAGTTGAAGTTAAAGTTCGTTATGATCGTTCTGATGATGACCAGCTGGTATCTTTTGAGGATAGTCTTAAAGCTTATAAATTAACAAAATTCCTCCGTACCAACCAGGGTACCTGCATTAATCTGAGGCCTATTGTCAGAAAAGGGGACAGAGTAACAAAAGGTCAGATTCTATGTGATGGATATGCAACTGAAAAGGGTGAACTCGCTCTGGGGCAAAACTTAAAGGTTGCATTTATGCCCTGGAAAGGATATAATTTTGAGGATGCGATTGTAATTTCAGAAAAGGTCGTTCGGGAAGATATATTTACTTCTCTTCATATTGAACACTTCGAACTGGAAGTTAGAGATACAAAGCTGGGAGAAGAGGAGTTGACCAACGATATTCCAAACGTTAGTGAGGAAACAACCAGAGACCTGGACGAACATGGGGTCATCCGGGTAGGTGCCTGGGTCAAAGAAGGGGATATTCTGATTGGTAAAATTACACCAAAAGGTGAATCTGATCCAACACCTGAAGAAAAATTACTCCGGGCCATCTTTGGGGATAAAGCCGGCGATGTAAAGGATGCTTCCTTAAAGGCGCCCCCCTCTACTAACGGTGTTATTATTGACAAACAACTTTTTGCAAGAGCTAAAAAAGATAAAGTTCAAAAATCTTCTGAAAAGGATATGCTATCCAAGCTGGAAGATGAACACAAAATTATCCTTAACGAGCTGATTACCAGGCTTGTAGATAAGCTGTTACAACTTGTCAAAAACAAACAGTGCAAAGGAGTCCGAAGTGTTTATAACGATATTTTAATCCCTGCGGGCAGTAAGTTTAACCAGCAGGTTTTAAGAAATATTGAATATTCATCGGTTGATTATTCAAACTGGACCGACGATGCTTCTATAAATACACTGATTGCCAGGTTATTGCATAATTATAGCATAAAGGTAAATGAGGAAGTTGGTCGATTTAAAAGAGAAAAATTCAATATCAGCATCGGCGATGAATTACCTGCCGGTGTACTAAAACTGGCTAAGGTATATATGGCGAAAAAGCGTAAGCTTAAGGTTGGTGATAAACTGGCTGGTCGTCATGGTAATAAAGGTATTGTGTCTAAAATCGTAAGAATGGAGGACATGCCATTTCTGGAAGATGGTACTGCCGTTGACGTGGTGTTAAATCCATTGGGTGTACCATCCCGTATGAATCTTGGTCAGATTTTTGAAACCGTTCTTGGGTGGGCAGGTGAAAAAATGGGGGTTAAGTTCTCAACGCCTATCTTTGATGGGGCCAGTAAAGAGGAGATAGATGGATTCATTCAGAAAGCCGGACTTCCAAGCCTGGGGCAGACTTACCTCTATGATGGGGAAACCGGGGAAAGATTTCATCAACAGGCCACGGTTGGCGTCATCTATATGTTGAAACTTTCTCACATGGTTGATGATAAAATGCATGCCAGGTCAATCGGGCCGTACTCGCTGATTACCCAGCAACCATTAGGTGGTAAGGCTCAGTTTGGTGGTCAGCGTTTTGGTGAAATGGAGGTCTGGGCGCTTGAAGCCTTCGGTGCTGCCAATATTCTACAGGAATTATTAACCATTAAGTCAGATGATATTAATGGTCGCGCCAAAGCCTATGAAGCCATCGTGAAAGGCGATAATCTTCCGGAACCAAATATTCCTGAATCATTTAATGTCTTAATTCACGAGTTACGTGGTTTAGCCCTTGATATCAAATTTGAATAACAAGATCTCCCCGGAGATTAAATTGCTATAATTATGTCTTTTAAGAAGAAAAACCAGATTCAACAGCAAGAGTTCGATAGTATTACTATCAGTCTCGCTTCACCTGATGATATCCTTGAACGTTCTTTTGGTGAAGTCCTTAAACCGGAAACCATTAACTACAGAAGTTATAAGCCGGAAAGAGATGGTCTGTTCTGTGAACGTATTTTCGGACCTGTTAAGGATTATGAATGTTATTGTGGTAAATATAAGAGGATTCGCTATAAAGGAATTGTCTGTGATAGATGTGGGGTTGAGGTTACTGAGAAAAAGGTCAGACGTGAAAGAATGGGTCATATAAAACTGGTAGTTCCTGTTGTACATATTTGGTTTTTTAAATCCTTACCAAATAAAATTGGTTACCTGCTGGGGCTTTCTTCAAAAAAACTGGAAACGATTGTTTATTATGAACGCTACATCGTAATTCAGCCAGGGGTCGCCGAATCGGAAAAAGTAAAATTGCATGAACTTCTGACTGAGGAGGAATATCTTGAGATAATAGATAGTATTCCTCATGAGAATAGTCAGTTAGATGATAATGATCCCAATAAATTCATTGCTAAAATGGGTGCTGATGCGATTAAGGATATGCTTAATCGCCTTAAAATGGATGAATTGTCTTATGAGCTTCGTAATCAGGCGGCAAATGAAACTTCCCAGCAGCGGAAATCGGAGGCACTCAAGAGACTTCGCGTTGTCGAGGCATTTCGCCAGGGAATGACCCACATGGAAAACAGGCCTGAATGGACAATTATCCAGTATTTGCCTGTTATTCCTCCAGAATTACGTCCTTTGGTTCCTCTGGATGGTGGCAGATTTGCATCATCTGACCTGAATGATTTATATAGAAGGGTCATCATCAGGAATAATCGTTTGAAGAGACTATTGGAAATTAAGGCACCTGAAGTTATTCTTAGAAATGAAAAAAGAATGCTTCAGGAAGCGGTTGACTCCCTCTTCGATAATTCAAGAAAATCCAATGCGGTAAAAGCAGAGGGTGGTCGCCCTTTAAAATCATTAAGTGATATTCTTAAGGGTAAGCAAGGTAGATTCCGTCAAAACCTGTTGGGAAAAAGGGTAGATTATTCCGGACGTTCTGTTATTGTGGTAGGTCCGACCTTAAAATTACACGAATGTGGTATTCCTAAAGCGATGGCTGCCGAACTTTTCAAACCTTTCGTAATCCGGAAGTTAATTGAAAGAGGCATAGTGAAAACGGTAAAATCTGCTAAAAAATTAGTGGATAGAAAAGATCCGGTAATCTGGGAAATTCTCGAAAATATCCTAAAAGGACACCCTGTTTTACTTAATCGTGCGCCCACACTTCACCGGCTTTCCATCCAGTCGTTTCAACCCAGATTAATTGAGGGAAAGGCTATTCAGTTGCATCCATTGGTTTGTGGATCTTTCAATGCCGATTTTGATGGTGACCAGATGGCAGTCCATGTTCCTTTGAGTCATGCCTCGATTTTAGAGGCTCAGATGCTGATGCTTTCTTCACATAATATGTTGAACCCACAAAATGGTACGCCCGTTACGTTGCCTTCCCAGGATATGGTACTTGGACTCTACTATATAACCAAGGAAAGAAAGTCAACAGCGGATATCAAGGTGAAAGGTGAGGGGATGAAGTTCTACTCAGCGGAAGAGGTGATAATTGCATTGAATGAAGGTATTGTCGATCTGCACGCTAAAATTAAAGTTAGGGTTAAAACGGAAATGCCAAACGGAGATTGGGCATATAAATTATTAGATACAACTACCGGTAGAGTTATATTTAATCAGCATGTTCCTGAAGGTGTTCCCTTTGTAAACGACCTGATGACAAAGAAAAATATCAAAAAGGTAATCAGTGATGTTATTGAAAGGACGAATCTTGCCGTAACAGCTGGTTTCCTTGATGATGTAAAAGATATGGGATTCACCTGGGCATTCAAGGGAGGCCTTTCTTTCAATCTGGGTGATTTGATTAACCCAACCATTAAGGAGGATACCCTGGCAGAAGCCCAGGCCGAAGTTGATGAAGTCTGGGAAAATTATAATATGGGTCTCATTACCAATAATGAGCGTTACAACCAGATTATTGATAAATGGACTTATGCTGATAATAAGATAACAGAGGCTTTGATGCGTGAACTCGCTTCTCATAAGCAAGGCTTCAACTCTGTTTTTATGATGCTCGATTCAGGTGCGAGGGGTTCTAAACAACAAATTAAACAACTTTGCGGACTTAGGGGATTGATGGCAAAACCAAGAAAATCAGGAGATACCGGTGGTGCTGTAATTGAAAACCCCATCCTGGCTAATTTTGTCGATGGTCTTTCCGTTCTGGAGTATTTCATCTCAACCCACGGTGCCAGAAAAGGCTTGGCTGATACGGCATTAAAAACAGCGGATGCAGGTTATTTGACAAGACGTCTCGTTGACGTTTCCCAGGATGTCATTATCTCAGAAGTGGATTGTGCAACGCTAAGAGGAATTGAAACGTCAGCATTGAAAGATAATGAAAAGGTAATTGAACAGCTTTCTTCCCGGATTGAAGGTCGCTATACCCTTTATGATATTACCCTTCCAGGTTCAGAGGAGATACTATTGCATGCTGGTGATTATATCGATGCCAGAATGGCCGCTCATATAGAAAAAATTGGTATTGAATCTGTAACAATCCGCTCGGTATTAACCTGTGAATCTAAAAAAGGGGTTTGTGCCAAGTGTTACGGTAAAAACCTGGCTACAGGTAGAATTACCGAAAATGGAGATGCTGTAGGTATTATTGCAGCCCAGTCTATTGGTGAGCCTGGAACTCAGCTTACCTTGCGTACTTTCCACGTGGGTGGTGTTGCTTCTTTATCAAAAACAGAATCTGAAATCGTTTCAAGATTCAATGCAAAGGTTGAATTTGATGGCATAAAAACGACGGAAGCTACGGATGGATCAAATAATACCATTGTTTTATCCAGAACAGGTGAATTAAGGTTGTTAGACATAGATACGAATAAACTTTTTGTTTCACTGCATATTCCTTATGGCTCTAATCTGTATTTTAAAGATGGTGATAAGGTGACCAAGGGTCAAACGATTTGTGACTGGGATCCTTTTAACGCGGTCATTATTTCAGAATATTCAGGTATTGTTCAATTTGATTCTATTGAAGAAGGGGTAACTTACAGGCTGGAAAGAGATGACCAGACGGGTTATGCTGAAAAAGTGATTATAGAATCAAAGAATAAAAAGAAAATCCCGTCTATTTCTATCGCTTCCAAAGATGGAGAGATACTAAAAAATTATTCTCTCCCTGTAGGTTCCTATCTTTCAGTAGAAGATAATAGTTCTGTAGTTGCGGGCGATAAAGTGGCTAAAATCCCCAGAAGCCTTGGTAAAATTCAGGATATTACAGGTGGTTTACCTCGTGTAACAGAATTATTCGAAGCCAGGAATCCTTCAAATCCGGCAGTTGTCTCTGAAATTGATGGTGTTGTTACTTTTGGCAAAATTAAAAGGGGTAACAGAGAGATAGTCGTAACCTCAAAAGACGATCAGAACCATAAATATTTAATTGGATTATCCAAGCACGTTCTTGTTCAGGACGGTGACTTTGTAAGAGCCGGAACACCTCTATCAGATGGTGCTATTGCGCCAAGGGATATTTTAAATATTAAAGGTCCATTTGCAGTACAACAATATCTGGTAAATGGTGTACAGGAAGTTTACCGTTCCCAGGGTATAACCATAAATAATAAACACATTGAGGTTATTGTCAGACAGATGATGCGCCGATTCCTGATTGAAGATTCCGGTGATACGACCTTTCTGGAAGGAGAAACGGTTGAAAGAGGAGAATTTATTGAACAGAATGACATCATTTTCGATAAAAAGTTCATCACTGATCCTGGAGAATCCAATAAATTGAAAGCGGGTCAGCTGGTTTCCCTAAGACAAATAAGGGAAGAAAATTCTTTCCTAAAAAGAAATGACCGTAAACTGGTCGCCTTCCGCGATGCTATTCCTGCAACCGCCAGTCCACAGTTAATGGGTATCACCAAAGCATCATTGGGTACAAATAGCTGGATATCAGCCGCTTCATTCCAGGAAACTACTAAAGTACTTAGTACTGCGGCTATAGCTGCTCAAAAAGATGATTTAAGCGGACTTAAAGAAAATGTTATTGTTGGGAAGAGAATTCCTGCAGGAACAGGTGCCAGGGAATTTGAACAAATTATTGTGGCTCATAAGGATAAGAGCGCTGATTTAGTGTCAAATCTGCAATATGTAGATGCAGAATAACAAATGCGTTATTTTTATATATAATGATTTAATGGCAAACCGGGGAATAGTTTTTTCCCGGTTTGCTTATTTTAGTAAATTTGTGTTATGAATGCTACCTATTCATTGTAATTATGATTGAATACCTGATTGATTTACTTCATCAAATAGAGCTTCCTGTCAGGAATCCTGTCTTAATCCTGTCCTTGTTATTTTTTATTATTCTTTTAGTTCCTTTTCTTTTTAGAAGATTTCATATACCGGGTATTCTGGGGTTAATTTTGTCAGGTGTTCTTATTGGACCAAATGGTCTGAATATATTGGAAAAATC
>Ga0255265_1000043_pt1 | contig 13628 bp, 1 predicted proteins | sample AtltaT_25_FD_183549 | JGI IMG/M metagenome (GOLD analysis project Ga0255265, IMG submission 183549) | Metatranscriptome of freshwater microbial communities from Altamaha River, Georgia, United States - Atl_Cont_RepA_0h (Metagenome... | ecosystem: Environmental > Aquatic > Freshwater > River...
AAAACAACGAAAACAATCATTTTTTGGGGTACAGCAACTTAGTACAACTGTTGCCGTTAGTCTTTAAAAATATTGTTTACACAATCGATCAGTTTTGATTAATCTTTTTTTTAAAATCAGAATCTGGTTGATAAAATCATCGGAAGACAATAAAAAAACGAAAATTAATTACATGAGTACTTTTGAATCTACACGCTTTACAACAACCAAAAATAAAGAAATGAAGGCAACAGTTACACCTTTCTACCGTTGGATCAGTTTGTTGGTGATGCCACTCCTTTTAGTGGTGTTAGGGATCACTAACGCTAATGCGCAAACGATTTTGACCGAAAATTTCGATGCTGCAGGATTTACTACTCCATCAACTTTATCTCCAGCCTGGAGCACGGCAGCATCAGCTACGACAAATGAACTTTGGCAAGCCAATAACTACACGACAGGTTGGTCGTCTTCAACAGGTTCGTATTCTCCCTCAGGTGCCAACTCAACAAGCAAATCTGTACGTTTCCACACGTATGATGCTAGCAGTGGTAATTTTGGAGAGTTGTATTCGCCTGCAATGGACTTTAGTGTTTCTTCCGGTGAAAAAGCGATATCATTTTATCATATCAATACTTCAGGTTCTGATGTCACAACGCTTGCCATCTCAACTGATGGTGGAACTACCTGGAGTGCCAGTCTGGTTAGCATCGGGGTTTCCTCTACTTGGACCTTGTACACAATACCTCTTGGCAATACTACATCAAACAATGTTAAAATCAAGTTCAGAGCTACTTCCGACTATGGTACCACTGACATTGGGATAGACCAGGTAACTGTTTTTGTATACAATCCAGCAAACTATGACTTTGCAGCAACTGCTGCTGGCGGTCTTTGGTCCAGTCCTGCCACCTGGGCAGGAGGTGCGGTACCTCCTCAAGGTTTGGCTAACATCACAATACCTGCCGGATCTGTAGTAACCATGGATCAAGCCACTGTTGTTTCTTCTCTTAGCTTAAGTGGTATTTTACAATGGAACGGTACGTCAAATGCTTTAACCTGCAGTGGCGACATCACCATTAACAGCGGCGGTAAATTATTCCCTTACACTACAGCAGCGGGTGCTGCAACTTCTGTTACTATCAACATAGGAGGCAATTTTACCAATAACGGTTACGCCAATTTTTACGGTGGATTTACCACGGGTGGTAACCTGAATTTCAATGGATCAGGATCAACAATTAGTGGTACCGGAACTTTTGAAGGTGATGGAACAAGAGGTTTTCTCAGAACTTTGTTTTTTCAAAACTTAGGAAATAATGTAATCAATACGAGCCAGACATTGGTTACGCCCAACTTTGCACTCACCGGTGGAACTTTGAACACAAATGGAAAATTAGTTCTGGACAATACTGCTATAATCAGCAACCGGCCTTTGAATTATTCTGTAGCAAACGTCGCTGTGACAACAATGGGAGCAGGTTATTCAGCTGCCCCATTGGTTGGCCCTTCGAGTGCTGCCTTGTGGACTTCTGGTGCCACATTGTCAATTGGTAACATCAGGATGACTTCATCCAACATATATTTATGTACAACTGCCGGTACTTCCGGAACCAGTGCCCCTACACATACCAGTGGTACTGCTACCGCAACAGGGGGTACTGCTGTATTTTTATGGGTAGGAAACACCGGTACGATTGGTACTGCTTATGTTTCAACAGCCCCAACAGTTGGAACACAATATTTTTACGGCAATAATTTGTACGTTGCTGTAGCAGCTACTGCCGGAGGTACTACTCCACCTACTCACACATCAGGAACTGTTGGTTCTTTCCGATATGTAGGCTCTCCAGCTAAATTATCGGTTAACTGGGATGCTACAACCAGTACAGTAAGAAGTTTGAACATAGTGAGTGCAGGAAGTGGCTATTCCAGCACAACTGCACCTGTCATAGCTATTGTTGCCAATCAGGGAACGGCTCCAACCACAGCGGCCAGTGCAACTGCTGTTGTTCCTTATTATTCATTCGGAAGAGCTGCAGGTATCTCTGCGCAAAAATCGAGTCAAACTACTGTTACAGGTGGTTTGACCATTAACAGTGATGCTGGGGCCTCTACACTGGCACCATCAAATCCGCAGTCTTCAACGGGTGTCGGTGGTTTGTATACTTCAGGAGGTGGTGTAAACTACACAGTAGCTCCTACCGTTGGTTTCGCTGGTCCTACTGCATTGAATCTGGTAACCAATCCGGGCTCAGGTTACACTGCTGTTCCAACTATTACAGTAACAGGAGGTACACTCATTTCTGGTACGGCTCTTTCAACATCTAACTTCACTATAACAGTAAATCAGGGTAAGGTTGTTTCTGTATATCTCAATGCTTCAACAACAGCATGTTACTCTGTCCCTCCAACCCTGGCCTTCTCTGCTGGAAATGCCACATTAGCATTCCCGACTGGTTGCTGGCCTGCTGCAACGGCTACTATCGGAGCTAACGGTCAAATCACCGGATTTACAGTTACCAACAGTGGATATGGATATGTAGCAGTTCCCACTTGTGGTATTGGAACCACATCAGGCACTGCTGCCGGTGGTACATTCACCACTGCTGCTACAACTCCAACAGCTATGTTGGCTTTGTATACTCTCACAACTAACTTTTTTACCCCATCAACATCAGTAGGCACTCAACTTGATGATGCTTTCATTCCTTCTAACAGAAAGATGACCAATCTTACATTAGCTGGAAACGCTAATGGTATCAAGTTGTCAAATAATTTAACTTTATACGGAACCTCTCCATTGACCATTACTGCGAGTAATTCAACTACCGCAACAGAAGGTCAGATTGGAAACGTGATCAATATGGGAGGAAACAATCTTTATTTCTCATGGAATGGATATGCTGGTACAACCTCCACTTCAGGAGCAACCAACACATATCTTACCAATGGATCTATGACTTTAACTACCCGTGGTGGTGGTACTACAGGAAGTACATTGAATTTTCCATTTAGAGGTACGGCATCATCAGGAGCGTTTACAGTTGCCACGGGCACTGGTACAACGGGCGGAGCAAATGGAGCAGACATATTGACGGTTAAAGTAACCGAATTGGGTGCACCTACTAATAGTACTTCTGGTGGTACCGCGGTTGCCATCGGTAAGCGTTCCTTCAAAGTAGAAACTGCTACAATAGGAGGGGGCGCAGGTACAGCTGGTACCAATCCAACCGTCACTTTACATTACAACACTTTAGACTCATTAACTACCACTCAAGATCAGACCTTTGTTGCTGAAGCGCCAACATTGAATGGATCCTGGACAGTGCGTTCAACTTCTGTTGGCACATCAGGGGCCTTAACTTCAAATGCGTCCAAGGCAACTGCAACTTCTGCACCAGGTCCTATTGCATTGGTAAGTGGTAATTATTTTGCATGGTCAACCAGTGCACCAACCATTACTGATGTTGCACCTTTAAACGTATGTGCAAACTCTGGTCAGTTTACCATTACGGGTACAAACCTAATTGGTGTAACTGCTATCAACATTGGAGGCATTCCAGTTTCCAGTTTCAGTGTGGTAAGTGAAACACAGATTACCGCTTATGCAGGATCGCAGACCTCAGGTGTGATCACCATCGTAAAAGGAGGTGCAAACATTAATGGCTCTCAAACCATGAACTGGACAGCAGGTCCTTCTGCGCCTTCTGTATCTCCAGCTTCTACGACCATCCTAACCGGTCAAAATATCACAGCTACTGCAACCGGATCCGGAAACGCAGGATCAGAAATCAGATGGTACAGTGTTGCCAATGGTGGTGGTATCGTATCAACTGGTAACAGTTACACCACTTCAGCTATTTGCTCTACTTCAAGCGTATACGCTACTGAGTATGATGGCTCATGTGAAGGTCCCAGAACTCAAGTTCTCGTAACAGTTACTCGTCCTTCCATATCTGCAACTAAATCTACATATTGTGGTGTGGGCGGTACAGACACACTTTCTATAGTTAGTTCCGATCCTTCTATCACTTACACATGGACTTGTTTAAACTCAGGAGCATCTTTTGTAGGTGGAAATAATACAGGAAGTACAGTTTACGCTTCTGTAACCAACACAGCCGAGTTCCGTGCAATAGCTACTAACAGCGGTTGTACAGACAGTGCATTTATTTCCATCGGGGTTTATGCTCTGCCTTCTGCCACTGTAACTACTACGGCAAGTGGTGTATGTCCTGGTACTTCAGCTACCATCAACTCGGGACTTACTGCTGGTAATTTCACAGCATCTTGTATCACTGTGAACAGACTGCCAGCTCCGGCTTCTCCAACTTATTTAATGACCAATGGTTCTGCCACTGTAGCTCAAACTTCCGGTGGTTTGGACGATGGTGGTTGGGGCAATATACCATTAGGTTTCTCATTTAATTTCTTTGGCACCAGTTATACTACAGTCAACGTAGGTACCAATGGTGTACTTCAGTTCGGAACATACAACTCCAGCGGTACTGGCGGATTGGGAGATTACACCATTGGTGCTTTACCCAATACTTCAGATCCTAAAGCCGCTCTTTTCCTTGGATCTCATGACTTAGGTGCAGGTATTGCCGGAACCGGTGGTCAGCCTACCTTCATCAGGTATTGGACAGAGGGATATGCTCCTAACCGTCGTTTTGTGATTGAATATAATATCATGAAACTTTCAACCACAAATCGTCAGGTATTCCAGGCTGTTTTATATGAAACAACTGGTATCGTAGATATAGTTTGTACAGAGATGGCTTCTCCATTATCAAAATCAATAGGTGTGAATTCACCTGATGGTACAGTAGGTGCAACTGCACCCAACTGTGCTGTAACGCCTAATACGGCAAGCTACTGGTCTGCACAAACAGCTACCATTCCTACATCTGCACCACAAGCCTGGAGATTTGCTCCTCCGTCAAATTATAGCGTACAATGGTATGCCAATGAAACACAATTCAACAGCGGACAAAATCTATTTACTCAAAATGTTGCTCCAACGGTTACTACCCTTTACAGCATAACCTATACCAATCTCACTACAGGATGTACCAATGAGCCACGTTCTGCAGAGGTAAATATGCTGGTATTGTCAACCAACCCACCACAAGGTGTAAATACGATTTCATCAGAGGATTCTATTTGTGCCGGTGGTACCGTTAATGTTACTTTGGATTACACAGGGGTAACTGATGGTTTGGAATTCCAGTGGCAGTCCTCAACAGACGGCGGTACTACATGGAACGACATAGCAGGAGCAACCTCAATATTATATACGGCAGCGCCAACAGCAATAACCAGTTATCGTTGTAAGATCGTATCATGCGGTGGAACACCTGGTTATTCCTCAGCCAAAACAATTTATTTCAGATATTATATCACCTCTGTAACATCTGCAACTCGTTGCGGAACTGGTACAGCTACAATTTATGCCACATCCAACTCCAATAACATACGTTGGTATGACGCACAAACCGGTGGAACACAATTGGGAACCAACGGAACCTATACTACTCCGGTTATCAGTGCTACAACAGTTTATTGGGCTGAGCCTCGTCAGGCAGGATGTGCAGGATTACGTACGCCTGATACGGTTTATGTAAATCCTGCTCCAGCATTGACGATAGACAGCAGCAGTTTCAGCATTTGTGGCGGAAACAGCTCAACCACTGTGCATTTAACAGCAGGGGCAGCAGACTACGATCAATTCAGCTGGTCACCAGCAACGGCTATCACTGGTAATACTAATGACGGATGGGTTTTCAATCCTACCGTTACTACAACTTATACACTTTCTGCATCACAATCTGCAGGAATATGCAGCAACACAGTAGGTATTACAGTGACTGTTAATCCTAAGCCGGTAATCGACAGTGCACGCAGTAATAACACCGTGGTTTGTGCCGGAACTTCTGTTACATTAAATGCTTATTCTACAGGTTTGTCTTCAGGACCGCAGGTAATGCCTACAGGATATTGTGCCGGAAATACATCTACTAGTTTTGGCGACGAACAAATCAAATCAGTGACATTTGGTTCGATGACCAACACGCCTGCTGATGATTGTTCAGCGAACTATACTGACTTTAGTACTACAGTGCCGGCTGTTACCGTTACTGCAGGACAGGTTGTGCCATTCTCTGTATTGACAGACGAGTGCGATGGGGCAACATACTTCTCCAGTGGTATGTCGATTTATATCGATTACAACCGCAATGGTACTTTTGATGCCTCTGAAAGAGCTTATACAACAACAGCAACCACAACTTCACCTAATACAAGAACAGGAAATATCACCATACCTTCAAACGTTACTGCAGGATTGACCAAAATGAGAGTTGTGGTGATAGAAAGTAGTGCTTCTCCAGCAGCTTGCGATGCAGGTTATGGTGAAGCTGAAGATTATGCTGTAAACCTTATCGGGTTGTCAACAGTAAATCCTAGCTTAAATTACACATGGACTCCTGGTAATCTTTCAGGTGCGACTCAAACAGTTACTCCGTTAACCACAACAACATACGAAGTATCGGCTATTAATCCGGCTACCGGATGTAGTTCAGTAACCAGTGGTTCAGTTACTGTAACAGTAAATCAATTGCCTACTGCTCCCGAAACATCCGGATCTGTTCAGTGTGGTTATGGTACACCATCTTGTTTTGCAACAGGTGCTGCTAATGGCAGCTACAGATGGTATCTCACCTCTACAGGTGGTACTGCCATTGCAGGTCAGAATAATAACACATTGGGTAACTATCCAATAACCAATACAACAACATTCTATGTAGCTATCTTCGATGGCACATGTGAGAGTGTGAGAACCCCAGTATTAGCAACAGTAAATCAGCCTGATGCTGTAGTGGCTGCAGCAAGCAATACTAATCCTTGTGCCAATACAGAGATTACACTTTCTGCTACGCAACAAGGTGCTAATCAAACCTATACTTATTCTTGGACGGCCAACACATCTGTTGGTTCAGGAGTAGCCTCAGCACAGAGCGGTTCATCTGTCAACATCACTCCAACAACTGATGGCGTATATGTGTACACGCTTACTGCAACAGATGATGCTTTGGGTTGTGTAACCACTTCTTCAGTTTCTGTTGAGGTTAAACCTCAGCCGGTTATTACAACTGCTACTGCAACGCCTTCTACAATCTGCGTAGGCCAGTCGGTTAGCTTGGCGGCTACCAATATTGCCTCAGGAAGCAGTACGTTTAACGTTGGTCTGGCTACAGATGCGTCTTCTAATCTGTCTTCATTATCAGCATATGGTATGTATTTCAGCACTGTTGATGCAGCTGTTATCAACTCTGTGGATGTATATCCTTCTGTATCTGGTACATTGACCATTCAACTTAAAAATGCTTCGGGAACAGTTGTTGATACAAGAAATATCACAATAGCAGCCGGAGAGGTTAGCAATACAGTACCCAAAACCGTTACCCTTAACTTTAACGTTCCAGCAGGGTCTACTGGATGGCAATTGTATCATACCACTTCTATTTACAGAGGTGCTTCTTCCTATTCTTATCCACAATCATCCAATAGCTTCAGCATTACCGGAAACACCCTGGATGGTAATAATATTACTTCAGGTTCAAGATGGTATTTCTACAATTGGAATGTTACCACTTCATTTACGGGTAACAATACATCTTCCTATAACTGGCAATGGTATCCGGGAAGCATCACAACTGCCAGCGCAACTGTGACGCCTACCACATCAACTCAATATACAGTTACAATGACTAATCCGGTTAACGGATGTTCTTCAACAGCCAATGTAAATGTAACAGTGAACCAATTGCCACCTGCTCCAACGGCTTCATCATCAGAGCAGTGCGGTTCTAATATTCCTGCGGCTTCAGTATCATCAAATTCAGGAGTGACTACTCCAACTTTCAGATGGTATCTTGTTGCAACTGGAGGCACACCTGTACAATCAGGTACAGCGAATACTTATGGATCTATCATCACAGAAACAACTACATTCTATGTTGCAGAAGTAAGTGAATTTGGTTGCGAAGGACCAAGAGTAGAAGTTTTAGCTACTGTTAATCCTAGTGACAATATCACTATAACCACTTCAGCCAACGCGGTTTGTCTGAATCAGTCATTTACCATTTCTGCTGCATACTCACCATTCTTGAATTTGTATGACGCGTATACAGTCACAGCGTCTCCAGAAGCAGGAAGCGGCTTATCGGGCAGTACAAACTTGACCGTAAATGGTTTTGGAGCTGATGCCTATACTATCACTCCCACAGCTGCAGGAACGTATACTTATACTGTAACGGCATATGATGGTACCTTTAATTGTATCAACGTGGCTACCAAGTCGATTACTGTAAACGCATTACCAACTATCGACAGTATCAAAGCCAACATCACAAGTGTATGTAGCGGATCACCTATTACTCTGAACGCATATTCTTCTGTAATCACTTCCGGATCACAGGTTATGCCAACCGGATATTGTACAGGAAATACATCTACAAGCTTTGGTGACGAGCAGATCAAATCGGTAACTTTTGGTTCTATGACCAACACACCTACGGATAACTGTGGCGCGAATTATACTGATTTCAGTACAACCGTTCCAGCTGTAACAGTAGCCTCAGGACAAACTGTACCATTCTCTGTACTTACAGATGAGTGCGATGGAGCAACATACTATTCAAGTGGTTTGTCTATTTTCATCGATTACAACAGAAACGGATCATTTGATGCCAATGAACAAGCTTATACAACAACAGCAACAACTCTTTCTCCTAACACAAGATCAGGTAATATTGTAATTCCTGCAGATGCAACCCCTGGATTAACAAAGATGAGGGTGATTGTACTTGAAAGTACAACCTCTCCAACAGCTTGCGGTTCGGGTTATGGAGAAGCGGAAGACTATGCGGTTAATATCTTAGGAAGAGTATTGGTTAACCCTGCTCTTACTTATACCTGGAATCCAGGTGGAGCAACAGGTTCTACTGCCACAATTACCCCAACATCTTCTGCTAACTACACATGCACTGTAACGGATGTTAATGGTTGTCAAACTACTTCATCGTCATCACTGGCGTTGACAGTAAACGAATACCCTCTGGCTCCAGTGGGAACCAACTCAACTCAGTGTGGTTATGGCGTTCCAACTGTATCTGTTGCATCAGGAAGCGGTACAGCCTCTCCAGTATTCAACTGGTATAATGGTTCGGCAGATCCTGGATTTGTGACTTATTACGTAAACAATTTCAATACTGCAGATTTAGGTACAGCTTCAATGAGCGGCAGCGCAACTAAAACTCCAACTGCTGTTCAACTTACTCCTAACACAGGAAGTCAGTTGGGCGGATTGACTATTCCTGCAATAGGATTGAATGGTCAGTCTTATAAAACATCCTTTGTGATGGTAACTGGCGGCGGCGGTGGAGCAGATGGGCTAAGCTACAGCTTTGCTGACGATGCCAGTGCCACTGCTACTGATCTCAATGCCGAAGTAGGAACCGGAAGCAAATTGAAAATTGCTTTTGATAACTATGGTTCTGGTGCCGGTGCTCAGGGTATCCGACTGATTTATGGTAACACCGTAAATGATCCAGGTACTTCTGTAGGTGCCAACGGTATCCTGGCTTATTCTTCAGCCACTTCCTGGATAGGCACATCTGCCACAGTGGTGTCCACAATCAACACAATGGGACAACTTACCTTAACGCTTAATGGTACTACCATTTTCAATAATGTTCAGTTGCCATCAAGCTTTGCCAGTGCAGATAAATCTACATGGAAGCATGTGTTCAAAGCCAGAACAGGTGGTCTCTCCATGATACATGCTTTGGACAGCGTAAATATTCAATATTACAACAGCGGCTTAATTGCCAGTGGCAACACCTACACTAGTCCGATTTCTCAAACTACCAGCTTCTATGTTTCAGAAACATCTGCTGCAGGTTGCGAAGGTCCTAGAACTTTGGTAACGGCTACTGTTAATCAACCCGATACATTGGTGGCTTCTTCTAACGGCCCTGTTTGTTTGGGTGCCAGTGTAACCCTTACAGCAACAGTTACTTCAAATGCAGTGAACAACAACTATAACCTCAACTGGAGTTCTTCAAACGCTGCCTCTGGAATGAGCAGCAGTACTTCAGGAGGAACTGCTTCTTACGGCACACCTGCAAGTGTTACCGTAACACCAACCGCTGCGGGTACTTACACCTTCAACCTTAATGGTGTGGATGGAGGATGTTCTGCAAACTCCACTGTATCAGTTGTGGTAAATCCAAATCCAGTCATCAGCGGTGTAACAGCAACACCATCATCTATCTGTGCTGGTTCAACCACAACACTGAACGGACAAAGCATAGTAGCTTCCAGTGGTTCTGTTGTTTCTGGTACAGGAACTTCTCTTAGTTCTTCATCAAGCTATCCTACCATATTTGAAAACTACTGGTACCAGAGCTGGAACCAGTTCATCTACAGAGCATCTGAATTAACCGCTCTGGGATTAGGTGCCGGAAACATCACTTCTATCAAATTCAACATCAGTGCATTACCTAGCCCTGTGGTGCCTTATACAGATTATACTGTAAGAATTGGTGCTTCTACATCAAACACATCAAGCACTACATTCCAAACTTCCGGATTGAGTACGGTATACGGACCAGGAAATATCGTTCCTGTTGCAGGATTGAATACGATTACATTCAGTTCTCCATACTATTGGGATGGAACTTCTGATCTGGTTGTAGACATCAGACAAACTGGTCAGTATGGTAGTGGTAACGCAACTACTTATTATACTACCACGGCATACAATTCAGTAAGGTATGCATATTCAAGTACTGATGCCGGATCGTCCTATTTCACCAGTAACCCAACTGCTACAACTTCTACATCTCGTCCTAATATGACATTGAATGGAGTAGTGGCAACTAACACTGCCAGCAGTTACAACTGGTCATGGACAGGAGGCGCTACAGGAAATCCGGCTACTGCAACCCCAACAGTAAACACATCATTCTATGCTACTGCTACCAATCCAGTTACGGGTTGTCAAACAGTATCTTCAACAAGTGCTGATGTTACTATTGTTCCGGTAACTGCATCTGCAGCTTCATCTGTAACGGGCTATTCTTGTTCAGGATCATCGGTAACACTTACTGCTACACCTGGCGGTCAGGGACCATTCACATATTCTTGGAGTAATGGCAGCAGTGTATTAGGAACAGCTTCAACATTATCTGCCAGCCCTGCCAGCACAACCACTTACACTGTAACGGTTGCTGATGCTTGTGGTGCTACTACTGCAGCCAATGTAACTCAAAATGTAAATGCATTGCCAACTGTGAGTATTTCAGAAACCAGTCCGGCAACTATTTGCCAGCCTAGTACACAAACGCTGACTGCTGTTCCAAGTGTGGGTACAGTGACTTATCAGTGGATGTTGAATGGCACCAATATCAGTGGTGCTACCTCTTCCACTTACACTGCGTCCACAAGCGGTATCTATACTGTAAAAGTTACAGATACTAACATTTCTTGTACAAGTTTACCATCTTCTAACTTTGGATTAACTGTCAATATTCAGCCATCTGTAATGTCAATCAGTCCTGCGGTACCAAGCATCAAGTACGGTACTTCAACATTCTTAGACATTACTGGTGGTACGGTGACTACTAACAACAGAGTTGCTCTTGCAGATAATTTTGATGCAGGATATGGAAACTGGACCGTAACTAATACAGGCTCAGGAGCTAATCCTCAAGTGTGGGGAGACAGAACTTCTCCATACTCACTTACATTAGCAGGATCTAACTTCACGAATTTCTCAACTGTACAAGGTGGCAAATTCATGATGGTCAATGCAGCTGCAGGAAGTACATCAACATCTGCTTCCGAATTGATTTCGCCAGTATTCAGCTTAGCAAACTATACAGCTGCAACACTTACATTTGAACAAGTACTGAGAAGACAAGCCGGTGATGTAGCAGTTGTGGAGTATTCTATCAACAACAGTGGTTCCTGGTCTCAATTGGGCAACTACAGCTCAACCAACCAAGGTACAACTACCAACAATGCTCAGGCAACTACAACAACATCTATCAACTTATCAGGCTTGCTGAACCTATCCAACAACAACGTTGTGAAAATCAGATTCAGATACAGCAGCACTGGTGGGTTCTACTGGCTTGTTGATAATGTAAGGATTTCCGGTACAACCGTTGAGTCATCCAACTATACATGGACACCAACAAACGGATTGAGTTCAGCAACAGGAGCTTCTTTAACAGCCAACCCAACCACTACTACTACCTATACAGCAACGGCTACAGGACCTAATTCTTGTACCAGAACACAAGATGTTACGGTTACTGTTCGTCCGGGAGCCTTAATCAGTGGAACAACTGAAGTTTGTTCTTATGCAAACACAGCCAATCTGAATATTGATGTAATTGGTAATGGACCATGGAGTGGTACATTGAGCGATGGAACTCCATTCAGTGGCAGCACCAGTCCTATCATTGTAACCGTTACGCCAACAACTACTACCACATATACTGTAGCTACACTCACAGATGCCAGTGGTACATCAATAGCTGCTGATTTAACGGGTAGTGCAACGGTGACGGTTAAAACTCCTGTAGTTCCAACCATTACACCAAGTAACGGACTGGATCTGCTTTGCAGCAACCCTTCCACTTCGTTATCAGCTGCCGGCGCCGGTTCATTCACATGGTCAACTGGAGCTACTACATCTAGTATCACGGTTTCAGAAGCAGGTACTTATACAGTGACGCTTGTAGGTACCAACGGATGTACTGCAACCAGCACTGCTGTAGTAACTAAGAATGTAATATCTCCAACCGTTACGATAACAAACAACACAGGATCAAACATCTTGACTTGTGGACGCACAGCTATCAATGTAACTGCAGCTGGAGGTGTTAGTTATGCCTGGACAGGTGGTTTGGGTAACAATGCAACAGCCAACATAACTGTTGCGGGTACCTACACTGTAACTGTAACCGGAGCCAATGGATGTTCCTCTACCGGATCTGTAACGGTTACTGGTGATTACAGCTTGCCTGTAGCCCGTATCACTAACAATACAGGTGTTACAGAATTGAATTGCACAACACGTCAAATCAATGTTACTGCAACGGGTGGTGTAAGCTACTCATGGTCAAACGGAAGTCAGGTAGTGGGTACTTCATCTTCATTGAATATCACAGCTGCCGGTACATACACTGTTTCTGTAACCAAAACCAACGGATGTACCAATACTGCAAGTATCACTATTACCAGCGATAACAACATACCTGTAATTACCAGTCAGCCTTCGAACACAGGACGCAGAGTAACACAAAATCTGCCTGTTCCGCCACTTACAGTAAGTGTTTCCGGAGGCGCACCTTTCACTTATCAGTGGTATCAGACATCAACGCCTTCAACAACAGGAGGAACAGCGATCTCTGGCGCAACAGGTACAAGTTATACACCTTCAACAGCTTCAGTAGCTACCACTTACTACTATGTAGTGGTAACTAACGAAAGTGGTTGTACGGTAACAAGTAACTTGTCGGGCGGAGTTACGGTTTGTACGCCATAATCTTACAACAAGCATTTATAAC
>Ga0255265_1000048_pt1 | contig 13352 bp, 1 predicted proteins | sample AtltaT_25_FD_183549 | JGI IMG/M metagenome (GOLD analysis project Ga0255265, IMG submission 183549) | Metatranscriptome of freshwater microbial communities from Altamaha River, Georgia, United States - Atl_Cont_RepA_0h (Metagenome... | ecosystem: Environmental > Aquatic > Freshwater > River...
TGCATAATGAGAAAGTGATTATATTCTTAGTATATATCTCATATTCTTTATTTTTTATTAGATTACACTCATCATCTCTGCAAAATGTTATTTCACATATTTATCAAAAGAAATTTAACCTACCTTAACGTACAGAAAATCTCTTTTTTTGTTATCTACATACAAAAAATATTTACGGTAGAAAGACTGTTAATGTTTATTGCTTTATTCACGATTATCATAATCCTATACGAAAATGATCAATAATTGCTATATAAAAAATAAATATCGTCAAATTTATGAACATAAATTTGCTACTATCTATTTGCGTATATTATTGATCCATATACTAATGATAATCTATTATTTTTACTTTAATTCACCTTTTTTCTACCTGTGCGAAAACAAAAAAATAACTTTATATTCTACTGAAATAATAATAATTTATTATACACATTCTTTATTTTCTTTAACGATTGTCGAAGCATACGTTTTTTTAAATATACTGAATATAATATAAACACAAATAGAACAATATATATATATATATACCTAATCCTAAAAATTTCTACATAAAAAAATTAATAAAATATTTCCTTCAAGTTGTTTCATTTATTATTTTTTAAAATTACTAATTACCATATAAATATCATAAAAATTCAAGCAATAAAATAAATTTCGAGGAAAAATCGTTTACAGAAGAAACAATACATTTTTATAAATTTTTCCAATAGATATAATAACCGAACAAACGAAACAGAATCAAACCTGTTTTTTGAACTTTGGAATTAATTTTTTTTTCCAGTGAAACAAAATGTCTTTGTTAAATATAAACGAACTCTTATTATAATCTGTATTTGACATACCAAAGTAATTTTACGCCATTAATAGGTTTAAAATCAAAATATAAAACAAATTACAATCATTATAATAAAATCTTAAAGACAAAGTACTTGATAAACACAAACACGTATTTTTTTTCTTTTTTTCCATTCGGAATTTGTTTAAAAAACTTAAAAAAAAAAAACTTATATGCTTTCTTTTACTATATTATTTTCTACGGTTAACTTTTTGTACATAATACTATACAACACCAATAAATTATTATGCGATATCGTGGTACACTAGTAAAATTCATTTTCTAATTCGTGGTTTTGGGGTATACTTAAATCGAACAAACAAAAGATTACAGTATTATCCTTATAATACTGCAGGAAATGATTCGGAACTATAAAATTGCTTTCTATAAAGTTCTATTACTATACATCTACATGTTTGTACGTTGATTAATAATACTTTATAATTCCTTTCTTTATATTTAACAATGGATTTTACACGAAACTAAAAAACACTATTTATTACTTATGTATATTTTTACTAAATAAATAAACTTCAATATAACCATTTTTTTTTTCAATGAAGAACGGGGAAAAAGTATTATCCAAATACTACTGTTGTGTATACAGTAGATGGAAAATATCGATAAACAACTTAAAATAATACACTAATAAATATCAAGACGAACAAAAGAATAAATTACTATTTAATAATTCCAATTTAAAAATTTGATTCGTCCGAATATTCACTCGTTGGTGAAGCACCCGAATCTTTCGATGATGATTTACGTAACGATGCCATACTAACATTACCTTTTTTACCTGATATACCCGAATTATTACGACGGAAAGTTGATAAAGGATTAGAAGTCGTACCATTACGAGGACTACGTGGACTAGTAGTACCATCATCATTAACTTCTTCTCCACCAGTTTGTAAAGGATCAAAGGTACGTTTTGCCTTGGTTGTTTTACCTAATGATAATGCAGCAGGTGTAGCTGAACTCATTAATTCATCATCTACTAAATTATTATATTCACCGGTTTCTAATGCTTTCTTCAACGATGTTACTTGTTTAGTTAATGATTCTGCAATTTGCATTGTTGTTAAATAAGATGAACGTATGGCTAACCAAGTACCACGATCCGGAATATCTCCCATATTTTCTAATTCTTTCATACTAAATGCACCTAAAGCATCTTTTTCTTTAGCTTTACCAGAAGCCATAAAAGGATTATTCATCATTTCAATACCAGTACCGGTTTGATTACCATCTAAATCTACAGGACCCATCATCGTATTTTCCCCACCGATAACTTTATCCGTACGACGACGATTTGTTTTCGTTTTCTTTAATTTATCCACGGCAACTTCCACACGAGTACAAGTACATAATACCGCAGCGGCTTTGGGTGAACAAGTAACAATAATATCCGCAATTAAGCACCATAAATAATAAATAATGGATAAGATAATTAAAATAATGGTAGCATAAGTTAAACTATCATATTCACGTTGATAATATTGCGCTAAATCACCTTGGAAACGAGCTGAATCAAACATAATACCGGCTAAATTAATTAATACACAACAACCTAATAATACAGCTTCGACAGTATTATATTCAAAAGCACGACGTAATGCGGCAGTAGCAGTAGACCAATGAGCAGAATCATCATCTCGACGAGTTTCCGTTAAACCAAGTTGTTTTTTGGTATTACGATTATTCGCTTTTTCTACGGCTCGCATATCAGCTTCAATGGTACGATGTAATGGATCACCAGCAAATACTTTGGCCATATGTTGACGAATAACTTCAGCACGATTAGCATGGGTAATATATGGAGAAGCACGAACGTGTAACACAAAAGCAACGAATAATACTAATAAAGCTACGGCTAATTGATAAGAAGGAGTTTGACGGAACATTAATGACGTAAAAGCAATTAAGAATTTACGACATAAGATAATGGCTTCCCAATACCATTTACCTGGTACGAAATGATAATATAATTTGGACCATGTTTTACGGAAATGATAAAATTGAGGATTCGTTTTACGATCATCACCAAGACCTTGAACACGTAAAATTTGATCATATTTAATCGCGTTACGTTTACGACGTAAGAAAAAGAAAGCAGTTAAAGGAATACCGACCACGTACACAGCAATAGCTAAAATACCATAGGGTAATAAATTCATTTGAATAGAACCTGATTTCCAACAAATAACATCTAACATACCCGACATATATTCATTACCGTCTGGAGGATCTGTAGGTGAGCAATTGAACACATCTAATGCTGAACGAGTTAAGAATAAATATAAAACACGGAAAGCAACTATAAAGACAGATACCATTTGGGGTAAATGACTATGTAATTGATTTTTCTTTTTATTTAAGCAACAGGCTTTATAGGATAATTTAAACATATATAAAATGCCTAAAAAGCCAATTGCTAATAAGGGTAACATTTCAATTGCTAACCATTTATTATAAAACGTAACATTTTCTAATAAACATTCCGGAGCTGCTAATTCTAAATTAACATTGAAAGCCGATAATATTAAGAAAAGTTGTTTAACAATCGGTGGCCATCGAATACGGGTACGAGAGAAAATGGATACTACTTGTGCATAATCAATACCAATACTAATTAAAGCAATGGTAATATTATATTTGGTTAAGGCCCACGAAACACCTAAAGCAGACATGGCTAATAAAATAAAAATAATAATTACGGCCATAGGACTATCCGGACATTTAATACATTCTCCATTCACACGATAATATTTACCTTTAATACATTGGGCACAACGAGCACCTTCATAACCTTCTGCACAAACATTATTACCTAAACAACTTCCGGGTGGTTCACAAGGTGAAAACACTGGACAAATTGGTCGGAATTGTACATTACGATGTTCGGCAGGACATAATTCCGAAGGATTAGCAGTTTCGGAACGCCAGAAACCAGGTTTAGAAGTTAATAAATCGATAGCCGCTTCGGAACCAGGACATTTGGCACCTCGAGGACATACTAAACATTTTTCTCCCGTTAAACCCCAAAATCCATTTTTACATTCGGCAATAAAAATTTCTTCAAATTCAAAGAAAATATAAGGATTCGAACGATTGGCAATAGTAAATTCAATACGTTTGGGACCAACAACATCTTCTTGGGTAGAGAATAATAAAGTACCATCTCCTAACCAAGCAGAAGTAGGAGCAATTAAACGACTAATATTGGCAACAAAAACGGTTTCATCAAAACCAAAATTTTTACCACGTACAGTAATATTGGCACCAAGAGCATCGGGAGTATTGGGTACAATAGCATCAATTATTGGTGGATCATAACCAAAATTAGTAACGGTACCATTAAGAGGACTAGAACGACCACCAACCGTAATAATCATATTATTAATATCACCCATACCACGAGGAACACGACAAGTTAATAATGTATGCGATAACGTTAATAAAGTACATACTTTACTACCGATCGATACAGAGACTTTATCGAAACGCGTAGAAAAGGAATCACCAAAAATATCAAGAACATATTCTCCACGAGTATCAAAACATTGAACTGGTACATTTTTAGTATAGGTTTGATTTTTGTAGAGATAAGAACGAACAAAATCATCACAATTATGACGATCCGTACGTCGCCAACTACTAATACTAGGTGGACTATAAGCAAATAATGCACTGGTAGCGGTTGCAGAAGTAGATGCTTGATTACCAGCATAAACAGTAACAAATAAGCGTGATCCATAACCTTCAGGAATAGTAAAAGTAATATAAGTATCATTCCATGATAAAATATTTGCAGGTGGTACAGGGATAGTTGTTTCTTCTGGTGGTGAACCTAAATCTGGTACTAATGCGATATTACTACCACTTCCACCGGTACCAAAGTTAGTACCCCATACCGTAATAATACTACCACCAGCTGTTGATGCTAAAGCAGGAGAAATAGCGGTAACAATAGGAGCAATATACGAATAGATAATAGGATTTGTACTAGCAATAGCCGAAATTTGTCCATTAACACGAACAACTACGGGTAAATCTCTACCTTCATAATTAGGTGTACTACAATGTAATGTATCATGACCAGCTGCAGGGGAAAATGGTAAAGTAGGTGTACATTGTGCATAGCCGATAGTAATATTTGGTAAAGTAATACCAAAATTAGCTCCGGTAATGGTAACCGATTGAGAACCTGTAGTAGGACCAGTAACAGGAGCGATACCACTTACTGAAGGTGGAGTATAAGAAACTAATACTGTATTCGATTCTTGTGAGGCTACAGTTAATTGTAATAAATGATTCGTACCATCACCAGCGGGAACAAATACTGTCATTTCAGTATGTGTATGAGAAACAACGGTTAAACGTGCACTAGAATCCATAGAAAATACTGCATTAGGAGCTAAAACAGACGTACCTAAATTTGTACCAATTACTTTAACTATTTCCCCTAAAGTAGGAATAGTGGCAGCACCAATACCAAGGAAACTTGCACTACTTGCAGTACGTACAATATTAGTAATTTGAGGAGCATCATAATCAACAACAAAATCAGAATTATCACGCGATGTACCACCTAATGCGGTAACAAAGACTTTATTACCTAAACCAACCCCTTCAGGTGTTTTACAACTTAAAGTGAAGGTAGCATCAACATCGGTGGCAAGTTTATTATTATCAACTTGTCGTGTAACATCGGTACATGGACGACCACCAATGGTAATATTGACGGGTTCAGAACCAATATCTTTCACTCCTTTAATAGAAAATGGTTGACCACCAGCAGTACTCATTTTTGTAAATGTATCTTGTCCAACTAATGAATCAAAATTGGGTACGGGTTTACGGAACGAACGAATATTTGAACCAACTCCTGCGACTACTACTTGAAGTGTTTGATCTGGGGCCCCAGCAGGTAAGTCACGCATAATAAACATAATTTGATCGTGAGACCAGGTTATTACGGGTTGTGGAACGCCATTTAATAATACTTTACCACAGTTAGCACTTTCACAAAATGAAGAACCATCAATAAACACACGTAAATCACCAACCGTGACATTTTGACGATCCGGAGCAATATTTACAATGATTGGAGCATCATAAGTAAATGGAACAATATCGGAAGGAACACCATCAACAACTAAAAATAATTCACAAGCTGGACCAAAACCTGAGGGAACTAAAAATTTAATTGTATGTTTACCACCAGCATCTGCTGATACAAAACTAGGAGCTGGTGAAGCTAATTCTAAAATCCAACCACGTACTGTTTCATTACCATCACGACCAGCACGAACATCTGTCCAATAATTTGCGATATCTGCAGAGCTACCTTTAAATACACGACTAGCATTATTAATACGAATTTCTAAGTTCGAACTTACATACTTAAGACCTGCATTAATCGCTTCAATCGTAATTAAAGTACCTCCATTCGTTAATGAATTCGAAGGAATAACATTCGTAATCGATGGTACTGCATAACTTGTATAGGCAATAGAAGGTTCAGAAAATTGATTACCAACTTGTACAACCCAATGTAATACCCGACCTGTTCCCGGAACCGTAATACAGGTAATCGAAGTATGAATTTGGGAAACACTACAATTGACCGCGGTAAATTCATAACCAGAAGGACCATAAGTAACACGACCTAAATGTTCTTGAGTGGATAAATAACGACCATAAATAGTTACAGATTGTCCACCATCTGTTTCGGCATCAACAGAACCAACACCAGAGAAACCCGTGATTTCTGGTTGACCATAAGCAGTGGATGGACTTACACTTTCTTGTCCATCGATAAATACTTTCCAAATTAATCCTTTAGAAGCACCGGTTACTGTTGTACAATTTAATCGATCATGGGGTAAATCTAATACACAACCAGTAGCAGTAAATTCAAAACCAGTAGGACCATACGTAACTTTATCAGGTACAGTACCAGATGGACCAAAATTACGACCTTCAATTTGTACTAATTGACCACCGAATGTTTCCGAAACAGTTTCATATGGTAATAAGAAATTAGCGACGATTGGAGGACTATAACTTGATGTTTTAAGTAAATAAGCACCCGAATCTTGTCCACCAATAATAACATTCCATACTAAATCACGACCGGTACCTTCAGTTGTTAAACAAGCTATTTTTGAATGAGGTACAATAACTCGACATTCCAATGCAATGTAAGGTAAAGGATTAAGGGTACGATGACCATAACGTACAGACGGTACATATAAACCAAAACCTGTACCGTTAGAATACGTGCTAGTGATAGGACCAAATTGATCCCCATCAATATAAACCGCTTGACCACCACGAGTAGTACCATTCGAAATACCTAAACCATATAAATCATAAATAAGCGGAATACGATAAGCAATAGTACCAGTAGATAAACCAGAATCTTGACTACCAACAGCTACATTAATTTTAAGACCGGCACCCATACCAGTCACGGATGTACATATAATAGATGTATGTGGATTAGAAAATGGAACCATACATTGTACAGCGGTAAAAACAGGAACAGCTCCGGATACAAAATTGGAAGCATAAGACATGACGATATCGGTAGTACCTGCAGGACCAAAGTTAGTACCATTAATAACAATTTGCTCACCACCACGTGTATCTAAAACATGAACACCATTGGAGTTAACATAATCAGCAAGGGTATCAACACCGGTTATTGCTGGAGGGATATAACGTAATACATAATCAACAAAAGGATCCGAAGTTTGATAACCAACAATAACTTGCCATGTATGATCTTTACCTATACCAGGTACGGCAGTACAAGATACTTCAGTATGAGAAGTTTTCCATAAACAAGAAGGTGATTGATATTCTGTACCTGTAGGACCATATTGTAAACGAACCACAACGGATTGAATACCAACACTACCAGCATACATAACAGCTAATGGACCAAAATTAATACCTGTAACAGTAATATATTCACTTACTGCATCGGTACGTATCATTTGTAAAGATGGATTACTTGGTGAATAACCCGTACGATATACGGCAGTAATGGAAGGAGGAATAAAACCAAATTTAGCAACAGATAACGTTGTCCATTGTCCGTTAATCGTAACGGAGAATAAATAATCACGACCAACATTTGAGGCGATAGTACATTCTAACATAGTATTTGCAGCAAATACAGTACAAGTGGTAGGATATTCCGTACCTCGTGGACCATAAGTAGCAGAAATAGTAGTTGGATTAGTGTTTAATCCTTCCACTGCTAAACGACGAGCTGTTTTACCGAAACCAGTACCAATTAAGTGTACCGTACAACCAGTAGTTACACATAATATATCATTATTACTATGAGTATTTGCATAAGCGCTGGATGAAACTTGAAGTACATTATTAAGCGTAAATTCTACAGTAGGAGCCGAAATACTAGTAATCGAAATAGTATTACATTGGATTAATTTAATTGTAACGGTATTGTTAACAATAATGGGATTATAAGGATCATTATCAATTACCGATACTACTACTCGCCAAGTATCTTGATCATACCAATCTAAAGCAGCCGTTTTAACATAAATAGCACCCGTACGTGGATCAATATCAAATAAAGTATAAGCATAACCTGTTAAATCATCATTAAAGGTAGTAAAACTTAAATAATAAGTTTTCGAACCCCATAATGGTGTATAATCACCATCCCAGAAACGCGCATAACCAATAATTGTACCAGCGGTAGCATTTTCATAAACGGATAAGTAATTAACAGCTAATGTATTATTATTCGCATCACCTAAACCAACAAAACTTGCACCATCATTTACATCTTCAAGGTTAATTACAACAGCCGCGGTATCTACTAAATTATTACCGGTATCCGTAACTTTAACATTTAAGATATATTGCGGCATAGTTTCATAATCTAAAATAGCACCAGCTTTTACGGTAACTACAGCCGTTGTTGGATTGATATCAAATAAATTACTTAATGCACCAATATTATTCCAAGAATAACTTAAAGTTGCCCATGGATCTTTACTGTAACCAACTAATCCTGTACTACCCACTTGGGTACCACCGACACTATTTTCCGGCACAGATACGGTAAATACATACGCATTAGGATTATACGCTGGAGGAATAATATCGGGATCAAAAAATGGTTTTTCTGCAACCCAGGTTACATTAATTACAATATTTGCTTGACCAGTTAAATCATAACCACGATGACTATCAATAACGGTAACTCGTGCGTTATACGTACGGAAATTACCAGCACCAGCATATGGACTAAAATTAAGAGGTCCATCATTACTAACATAGATTTTCCCTATATTTGCCACGGTAGATATGATAAACGGGAACGGTTGATTAACATTATTATCAATCGGAGCGATGGTATAAGTTAATGGTGCACCCGGAGTAGGACTATATGCCGTCATAGAACCAACTAAAGTACCTACCGTAGAATGTTCCGCAATAGTGAAAAATGCAGGAGTAAGCGATGGTGGTACAGTACTTTCGGTAACACAAACTAATATCAAAATTGATGCGGTATATTTAGGACCATCAATACCTTTATCAGTAACATTTACTGTTAAAGTATAATTAGGACCAGGACCACCATTAGGATAAACAAAGGAAGCAGTATTGTTATCTAATACAAAAAGTTGTCCGCTATTCGGATTAATACCAAACGTTGTATCCGTATTACCTACAGGATCTAGTACAAATGTTAACTGTTCACCAATATTTAATCCAATATCAGGATCTTTTACATAAGCAGATAATTGTGTACCAATATTATTGGACATTTTGGCAGGTGTATAAAGAAAAGGAATAGGACCCCAACTTGGTGGACGATTTACATGGATTAAATTAATCGTTAATTTACCAACCACGGAACGAGAAGAAACTGTATCAACAACTGTGACATTACAATTATAAACAGGTTTTGCATTAAAATCCCATACAGCTACTAATGGATTTTCGGGAGTAGCAGCACCAATACTAACACTTAAATTACCAGTTACAGTATCAATAACAAAACCACCACGACCATCAGGACGATTTTCACACGATGCATAATAATTTAATCGACCGTACGAATAAGGAGTCCAAGCGACAGTTGTCATATTTGCTACTAAAGAACCAGGAGATGCGTTACCCGGCATAGAAACAACTAAAGGAGTAATGCGAGGATATATACTAGTAACTTGAACAAAAACAGTACCATTGACTTCAGCATTGGATGAATCACGAGCAGTTACATTTAAAATAAACGTTTGAGGTAACGCATACGTTAAAGTCGCATCGTAATTTAACATACCACCATCAAGGATACCTACTTTAATAGCACCACTAATGGAATCAACAGTAAATGGAGCAGCACCGGTATTTGTACCTTTTAATGTCGGTGACCATGATCGTAACCAGTATGTTACAGAATCTTTGGTATTCGGATCTAAAGCAGCGATACCTAAATTACCTAATAATGCTCCTCCCGAAACCGTACGTTCTAATACGGTATAAGACCATGTATTATTAACGCTATTGGTCCAATAAGGAGGACGATTTACTTCGATAAGAGTTATTGTTAAACGAGCAGAAGCAGTTAAACCATTACTATCTAAAACGATAACAGTAACTACATAATCACCCGGAGCGGAAGAAAATAAGTTAACTCCTGGTTTCACAAAGGGAATACCATTATTCGTAATATTAAATAAAGCATGTGAAGACATACTGAAAGTAAATGGAGAATTTTGGGGTGATGATGCATTTAATGCAGGAGTAATTTGACTACCACCAGCTGCATCTTGACGTACACTACGAAGTTGATCAATAATAGTCGGAGGACGAGGAACAGCGGTAAAGGTTACGGTAATGGGATAAGTACCACGAGCATATGCAGTACTTACATTAACGGTATAACGGAAAACTGATTTACCTAAAGTTAATGAATCAACGACTGAATTCACCGTTAAATTACCTTGGTTGTCTACCGCTACCGCATTCGGTGTATCAGTTGTAGCCCATACGACACTAGTAATGGCGTACCCAGCAGGATCAGTAATACCTAAATTACCAATTTTAGTACCCGCTGAACTTAAGTCTGGAACAGAAAAACTACTAATAGAAATAGTGGGCGGTAATGGTTTTTGATTAACATTTACAATAGCTGTACAAGACGAAGTAATCGTACCAATACCCACAGCACTACCATCATTTAAAGCAATTATAGATACATTATATGATTTACCATCTCTCCATTGTAAATCTTTAGTTGTACGGATCATACCGTCACATAAACCAACTGAAAACGGTACATTAGGAGTAGCTGTCGTATTAATAGAGAAAAAAATGGTTGTACCATAGTTTTGTGTAGTAGCTACTAAGGCTTGGTTAACGGGAGCGGCGACTCCGGTACGTTCATCAACATTGACAGGTCCACAGAAAGAAAATGTAGCAGCTAAAGGAATTTGTTGAATGGCAACATTAAATGTACATGTATCATATAAAGTACTATCTAAACTACGCGTAGCAGAAAGTGCAACTCGGAATCCTTTAGGACAGTTGACCGATGATACAGTATAAGCAGAGGTTAATGCTAATTTTTGGGTAGTTGTATCAAAATATAACGCACTTTGAATACTACCAGCATTACAAGTAACATCAAATACAGTTAAACTACCTAAGGTATAGGTGACACCACTACTATAACCAGGGGTAGTAATATTATGGGCAGGACCAAATACCGTATTTGTAGTACCATGTAATACACTAAAACCTAATGTACCAGTTGGACATGAACCAATATCTACAGCATCTAATAATCTACCCGCAGTACATACCCGACTTGCGGGACAAATAGCAATACCAGTACGTAACGTTGGATCAGCGGTTAATGGTGTACTGTAATAGCCATTAGGGACTAAGGTTGAAGTAGAAGAACCAGCAGGACAATATGTATTAATTGCCCCACAAGGATTAGCAGTACTGGAGGTACTTCCAGCGGGACAATAATAACCGGCAGTACATAAGCCTGCACATGCCGAGGTTGAATAAAGTTTATCAGGGGGACTAAACGTACCAGCAGGACAAATATAACGACCAAAACCATTACCACCCGTATCTTCACCACCAACACAATAATAACCACCACCAGTACTATTACATGCGGTACAACTAATTGTGGTACCCGTAAAAGTTCCAGTGGTTTGGGAACAAGTTTTTTCGGTAGCCGCACCAAAATAACCACCGATACAGGTATAACGCCAAACATCACCACGTGTAGGAGTTTGTTGAATAGCAACGGAATTAGGAGCAGCTGGGAATACACATGAATTACATACGATAGCATTACCATTCCAAGTACCAAGAATACTATCACAAGTACGAGTAACTTGAGAAGCCCAATAACCTGGATTACAAGTCCAGGTGGCGGTATAAGTACCAGCATTCATAACTCCACCGGCATTTGTTGCAGCTGGCGGATTACAAAGATTACAAACTATTGCTGTACCAGACCATGTACCAGCAGAAGAAGAACAAGTACGTACTAATGATGAACCATAAGCACCAATATTACAATTCCAACGCCAATCCCAGGCTGATACATAAACCGGTGTAGCATAAGTAGCCGCCGGTGGTGCACAAGCGGTACAAGTACCTCCTGAAGTTACAGAGAAACTAGCTGTTACACCACCTGCGGTACAACCGGTACAAATACCAATAATAGTTCTTTTCGAGAAACTACGAGTAAAATAACATATACCCGTACCAGTACCATAATATGCGGCATTACAATATTGATTCCATGATGAACTAGTTTGGGTACTACCACAACCTGAACAACCACTAGAAGTACTCGGTTGACCCGGATTACTACCGGTCCAATAACCATTAGTTACTCCAGGTGGCGCACAAGTTTGTAATTGACGAGGATGACGAAAGGTAGATTGATCATAATAATACGTAATATCAGGATCTTCGGTTCCTGTTATTAAATTCTCCATATTTTGATTATCTTCTTCATTATTTTCTTTATCAGCATTAATTACGGTACGAAGATCAATATGTAATATATTCTCATCATTTATAGTCGTAGATGTAGAAGTAGTATCACTTTCTATCGGATTATTATTTTCTGCTGAAGTAGACGGAATCCCATCGGTAGTTGAATCTTGTGAATCTAGATCCTTTGGTGTAGTATTACCCACTACATAATGAATAATGGCCAAAGATACTATAATTTTGATTATTGATGATAAACGATTATAGTTACTCATTTTTTAGTTACCACACAAATAATTTACACAATAAATGGTATAAAAAATGAACTAAAGTATGATGATTTGTAATCAATAATAACACCGGATACGAAGACGAAGCGAAGCGTGCACTTCAATATTTAATATAAATTCTTTAATATTCTAACAAGAAATAAATAATATTTCCAAACAATTTCAATTTAAAAATAAATTTTTGATAAATCTAAAATAAA
>Ga0255265_1000056_pt1 | contig 12862 bp, 1 predicted proteins | sample AtltaT_25_FD_183549 | JGI IMG/M metagenome (GOLD analysis project Ga0255265, IMG submission 183549) | Metatranscriptome of freshwater microbial communities from Altamaha River, Georgia, United States - Atl_Cont_RepA_0h (Metagenome... | ecosystem: Environmental > Aquatic > Freshwater > River...
AGCAAATTATATTATGAATTATTTATTTTAATTGCTTTAACTTAATTAAGGTATTATTTCCTTTAATCAACTAAATTTATCTGTTATATTTTATAATTAATACTAATTATAATCATGGCACATAATTTTCAATTTAAATCTGATCCTGTGGGTGATCGACGTAATAGTAATCGTAATAACCCATTAAATAACACAAATACATCATCTTTATCCATCAATACGGCCTCAACAACGGCACCGGTCAACAATAAACAAAAATTATATCCGGTTACTTTAACAGCATCAAATCAATTATTTAATGTACCAAATACTGAAATCGATGAACAAGCTAAATTTCATACATTAAAAAATAAAAATATTAGTATGGGATTAACAAATCCTGCATTAAATAACTTAATTAATCATACACCGAAAGCTCAACCAATTGCTACAACCAATGTTGCTTTAACTTCGGTAGAAGGATATAATAATATACCTGGTTCACGTACTAGTACCGCAAGTACCAAAACTGCTATCTTATCTAAAAATACGACTTTATCTTTAGCTAAAACAGCCTTTGGTATCGAAGATGAAAGTAAAAGTAAAGAAGTTGATGAATTATCACATCGTTTAATCCAAATTGATAAAACAACAACGAATAAACATGGTCGACGTGGTTCCGTTACTTTAGATAAAGAAGTTGTACATGCTATACAAACCCATTTATCACCAGCCGAATTAGAAGCTTCGATTGTTGCAGAAGCTGCTCGTTTACGTACGGGTGAAGAAGCAATTGCATTCTTTTTACGTCATGGTGCAGAATGTCCAGTAAAATTTGTTTATGGAGTACGTCGTTATGGACCTAATGATGATATTTTTCGTCCTTATGAATTACGTTTAGTACCTTTTAAAGAAGTAACGGATGAATATTTTACTATTTCGGGTACCGGGGTTACTTATATTGCTCCTGGTGAACCAACAGAATTTTTAACCTTAAGTGAATGGATGCGAGATCATTCTGCCTTTAATATTTGTTCATCCATGATTTTCTTTAAATATTTTTTAACTCGTAAAATGTTTCAAGTATGGCGAGCAAATGTACGTTTTAATCGATATGCTAAACAACGTTATAATGTCCGTACCAAATTATTTTCATGGAAATTAGCTTATGGTTTACCATTACAAGAAATACAAAGTTCTTTATCCCAAATGGAACGGGTTAGTTTACTTGATACGAGTGGTGGACGATATAATGTAGTATCCTTTACGGATGCTCAAACGGCGATTCGTACCGAAGCATTAAAAGTATTTGAACGTTGTGTAGCAAATATTCAATCGGTGATGGAACGTGTTATCGCCGATATTACCAAACGTGCGCATGCGAAAGATGATGACGATGAAGATGATAGTCCTGAAGCAGTAAAAGCTCGTGAAATGAAAAATAAAAGTATGGCAGCAGCAAAAGAAGATGCCGCTCGTAAAGCTCGTGCATTACGGGATGCTCAAGCGGAAGAAGCTGTATTACCCCAATTTATACGTATGATTGATTATATGGTCGTACAAACATTAGTTCGTATTGTCATGAATAATTTTGATAGTTTATTAAAAGAATTATATGATCAAGATCATCGTAAAAGTGGAGTACCTGGTATGTTTCATACTGCAGTACGTTTTGAAGTACCTTTAGGTCGTAATGATTCAATTATTACTTTTGAACCCCATTATGAAGATTTATTAACCATGACTGATCAAGTTATTGCCGATACGATTAAAGCATGTTCCGGTACTGCTCGTATTTTATATAGTCGTCCTTTCCGTGAATATGTACAAGAACTCAAAACGGTCGGTGGACCCGGGGTATTAGGTGCACCATCTGTTGCCGAATTATTAGCTGGTTCTCCTGATTTCAAAGCTATTCGTACCGGTATTGAAGGTAAATTTAAAGCAGATTTCACTAGTGCTAATACCTATGTTACTATCTTTGATGTTGTTCGTCCTATTTATGATTATTCCCGTACCTTTGATTTTGAAGCTTATAAAGCAAAAGAACAAACTACTTATGCTTTACAAAAAGATATGTCTAAATTAAAACAATGGGATGGTTTAATTGAACGTATGCGTAGTCAACAAATTGAAGGTTGTTTATTTATTGATAGTAAACGTTTGAAAATTGAATTAGAACCTATAACCGTTGCTGGTATGGATCGTTTAAAAGGTTTAATGATCGATATGGCCAAAACACGTTGTCAATCGGTTATGGATCAATATACATCACGTTCCAAAGTATTAGATACTCGTCCAGCTACCTTAGAAAAATTTGCTGCACATATGGAACGTTTAATTGGTTTACGTGAAGCTGAAGCTGCATTATTAAAAGAAGGTTCATCTGTTGAAGATATGTATAAATTATTACTTAGTTATGATGTTAAAATTACTAGTGAAGATAGTGTAGCATTAGATGATATGCGTAATGCAGCTATTGTATATACCGATTCCTATCGTAAAAGCGAAGCATTCTTAGAAGAAAAATTACCAGAAATGACTCGTCAATTAGATGTAAATATTTTAAAAATTACGGAAAACTTTAAATTATTAGGTGAAAGTGTTAATGAAGGTATGTTTATTGATGCTAATCAAAATGCTGGTGATATGGTTATTGCTTTAGATGATATCCATAATAAATTAGTCCAATTAGAATCACAAGCTGAATTATATAATCGTTGGCAAGCATTATTTGGTATTGCTCAATTTGAATTTAAAGCTGCAAAAATAGCACAAAAATTATACGATACTCGTTCATCATTATGGCGTGGTTTACATGAATACGAAAGTAAATATAAAGTATGGACGGATGGTCCCTTTATTAAAGTTGATGTCGAAGAATTAGCTCGAGATGTACAAATGTATTTAAAAAGTGCTTTTGTTCTTGATAAACAATTAAATGATAGTGTTACCGCTCGTTATAAAGCCAAAGTTGCTGATTTTAAACAATATGTTGGAGTTATTGTCGAATTAGGTAATCGTACTATGCGTGATCGTCATTTTAAACGTATTTATGAAGAATGTGGACAAACTTTTGTTGCTGGACAAGGTGAAACACGTACTTTAGGCGAAATGATGGCATTTAAAGTCTTCGATAAAGGTGAATTAGTTTCGGAAATGTCCGGTACAGCTTCCGGTGAAGCTCAATTAGAACAATCATTACAAAAAATTGTCGATGCTTGGGCAGCTACCGATTTTATTGTGAAAAATTATCGTGAACAAAAAAATGTTTACATCCTTGGTAGTTTAGAAGAAATTATGACCCAATTAGAAGATCATCAAGTTACATTACAAACGATGATGGGTAGTCGATTTATTATGGGGGTACGTGAAGCAGTAGAAACATGGGAACGTAAATTATCGTTATTAGCCGATACCTTAGATGAATGGTTATTCTGTCAAAAACAATGGATGTATTTAGAAACCATTTTTTCTGCAGAAGATATTCAACGTCAATTACCAGTCGAAGCACAAAAATTCCAAAGTGTAGATCGTAAATGGAAAGATATTATGTTTCGTACCCATAAAAATCCTAATGTATTAGCTTGTCTTGATACGGGTTCTGCTTTATTAAATACCTTCCAAGATAATAATAAATTATTAGAACAAATTCAAAAAAGTTTGGAAGATTATCTCGAAACCAAACGTGCTGGTTTCCCACGTTTTTATTTCTTATCCAATGATGAATTATTGGCTATTCTTAGTCAAACTCGTGATCCTCAAGCAGTACAACCTCACTTATCGAAATGTTTCGATAATATTAAAAGTGTGGATTTTGGTAAACCTAATGATGAAGGTATTGCTCGTATTATTGGTATGAATAGTAGTGAAGGTGAAAAAGTACCTTTTTCCGATGCTGTCGTAACCGCTGGTAATGTCGAAGAATGGTTAACTCTTGTTGAAAAAATGATGCGTAAATCCTTATATGATCAATCAAAAATGGTACTTAAAAAATACCCGGCTTATGATGAAGCTGTAGAACGTAAAGATTGGTATTTTATTGGTCCCGCACAATCCATTATTGTCGTTGATCAAATTGAATGGACTATGGGATGTACCGCCGCCATTCGTAATATTCAAAGTGGACAAGATAAAGATGCTTTACCAAAATTCCTTGATTATTCTCGTCGTCAATTAGAAAACATGGTTGCTTTAGTACGAGGTGAATTAACTCGTTTACAACGTACATTATTAGGAGCATTAACCGTTATTGATGTACACGCTCGTGATGTCGTATCCGCTATGATTAATAAAAAAGTCTCTTCCTTAGAAGATTTTGAATGGACTAAACAATTACGTTATTATTGGGAAATGGATGTTGATGATTGTGTTGTACGTCAAACCAATACTCGTTTCTTATATGGTTATGAATATTTAGGTAATAATGATCGTTTAGTTATCACACCATTAACCGATCAATGTTATATGACCTTAACCGGTGCTATGCACTTAAAATTTGGTGGTGCTCCTGCTGGTCCGGCCGGTACTGGTAAAACCGAAACAACCAAAGATTTAGCGAAAGCATTAGCGAATCAATGTGTAGTTTTCAATTGTTCTGATGGGTTAGATTATATGATTATGGGACGTTTCTTTAGTGGTTTAGCACAAGCTGGTGCTTGGGCATGTTTCGATGAATTCAATCGTATTGATATTGAAGTATTATCCGTTATTGCTCAACAAGTATTAGTTATTCAACAAGGTTTAATGACCTCGGCGAAATTTATTTTATTCGAAGGTCGTGAAATTCCATTAAATCCTTCTTTCGGTGTATTCATTACTATGAACCCTGGTTATGCTGGTCGTTCTGAATTACCCGATAACTTAAAATCATTATTCCGACCGGTAGCTATGATGGTACCCGATTATCGTTTAATTGCCGAAATTGTATTATTCAGTCAAGGGTTTGCGGATGCTCTTAAATTATCCAATAAAATGGTTCAATTATATCGTTTATCTTCCGAACAATTATCGAAACAAAGTCACTACGATTTTGGTATGCGAGCTGTGAAATCTGTATTAGTTGCGGCTGGGCAATTAAAACGTAAAGAACCTGATGTTGATGAAAATATTTTATTAATTCGAGCTATGCGTGATTCCAACGTACCCAAATTCTTAGAACATGATTTACCATTATTCCGTGGTATATTAATTGATTTATTCCCTGGTGTGGTAGTACCATTTGTTGATTATGGTAAATTACAACAAGCTATTGAAGATCAATTAGATTTAGCCGGTTTACAACGTGTACCAACTTTAATTACCAAAATTATTCAAACTCACGAAACCCAATTAGTTCGTCATGGTATGATGTTGGTCGGAGAATCAGGTTCCGGTAAAACGGTTAACCATTCTATATTATCTCGGGCTTTAGGTCAATTAAAACGTGCTGGAGTAGTTGATAAAGATGGTTTTTATCAATATGTTCATAATTATGTATTAAATCCGAAATCCATTACCATGGGTGATTTATACGGAGAATTTAATTTAGCTACCCAAGAATGGCGGGATGGTTTAGTAGCAGTATTAGTTCGTGGTGCTGTAGCTGATACCTCTCCTTCTCGTAAATGGATTATTTTTGATGGTCCAGTTGATGCTATTTGGATTGAAAACATGAACACGGTATTAGATGATAATAAAATGTTATGTTTATCCAATGGTGAACGTATTAAACTTGCTCCTACTATGCATATGATGTTCGAAGTACGTGATTTAGCCGTTGCTTCACCCGCTACTGTATCACGTTGTGGGATGGTTTATATGGAACCTTTACATGTTGGTAATGAAGCGATTATTCGTACTTGGTCAACCGGTGAAATTGAAGATTTATTACCGGATCATTCTCCATTATTATTAGAACGTATTTTATCCCATGTACCGATGGTCTTAAAATTTTTACGTACGAGTTGTGCAGAAACTGTTGGTAGTTTAGATGCTAATTTAGTTACTTCTTTCTTAAATATTTTAGTTGCTTTATTAACTCCGGAAAATGGTGTTAAATCACCAAATGGTAATCCTTATCCTCGTTCGGCGGCTGTTAAAGCTCGTGAACGTTTTATTGCCAAACATGGTGCTGGTGCGGCTACCGGTAGTGGTTCTGGTGAAGCGGGTGAAGGTGAAGAAGAAAAGAAAGAGGAAGAAGAACAAAAAACGGAATCCAAAGCTGCGGAAACCAAAACGGAATCCAAAGAAGAAAGTAAACAAACCGAATCCAAAGAAGGAGAATCTGCTCCAGCACCCGCTCCTGCTGCTGATGATGTAGACTTAGCCGAATTAGATGCGGGTAATACCAAAAAAGCCGCCAAAGGTTCCATGACTCCTGAACAATTAAATAAAGTGGTAGATTTAGCGTATATTTTTGCGTTTATGTGGTCCTTTGGTTGTAATATTCATGATAATAGTCGTACCAAATTTAGTAATTTTGCTCATGAATTATTATCCGATATTATGCCAGCTGATCTGAAAGCGAATAAAACTGATTTATATTCCGTTTATGTTGATGTGGAAAATGTTACTCTTAAACCATGGTCTGCCCGTATGGCTTCCTTCACTTATGTAGCGAATATGCCTTATTTCTCAATTATTGTACCTTCCATTGATACTACTCGTTATTCTTATTTATTCCAAGTAATTATTAATTCGGGTCGTAATTTATTATTCTCCGGGGATACTGGGGTTGGTAAAAGTGTGATTATTGCGGATAGTTTATCGCGTATGTGTACGGGTGATGAAGCGAAATTTGTAGCTTCGAATGTAAACTTTTCTGCGCAAACTACTTCTAGTAATTTACAAGAAGCATTAGAAGGTAGTTTAGATAAAAAACGTAAAAATTTATTAGGTCCACCATCAGGTAAACGTATGTGTGTTTTTGTTGATGATTTAAATATGCCCGCGAAAGAAAAATATGGTGCTCAACCACCGATTGAATTATTACGTCAAGTTATTGATAGTGGTGGTTTTTATGATCGTGCAAAATTATTCTTTAAACAAGTAGCTAGTTGTATTTTTGCGGCTGCTTGTGCCCCTCCCGGTGGTGGTCGTTCTGAAGTTACTACTCGTTTAACTCGTCAATTTCATATGATTTGGTTACCAGCATTATCGGATGAAAGTATGCAAACTATTTTTAATTCCATTTTAGGTGGTTTCTTAAGTATTGAAGCACCCGCCTTAGCTTCGTTAGCTCCCGAAATTGTTAAAGCTTCCGTTGAAATTTATCGTCGTGTACAATTAGAATTATTACCTACACCTTCGAAATCGCATTATACGTTCAATTTACGTGATTTATCGAAAACTTTCCAAGGTATGTTATTAGTTCGGGCTGCTCAATTACAAGATAAAGATGCTTTATTACGTTTATGGTTACATGAAGAACAACGGGTATTCCGAGATCGTTTAATTAATCAAGAAGATCGTGATTGGTTTAATAATGTCTCTGCCGAAATGTTACGTACCCGTATGGAAACCGATTGGCCCGTTAATTCCTTTGATAATATTTTATACGGTGATTATTTAATTAAAGGTGATCAAGATAAAAAATATGTATTTGTTGCGGATCAAAATAAATTACCGGCTTTATTTGCCGAATATCAAGATGAATTTAATTTAGAAGGTAAAGCACAATATCTTGTATTCTTCCGTGATGCTATCGCTCATGTTTCCCGTATTTCGCGTATCTTACGTCAACCACGGGGTAATGCTTTATTAGTTGGAGTTGGTGGTTCTGGTCGTCAATCATTAACTCGTTTAGCAGCTTTTATGGCCGATTATAAATGTAGTAGTATCGAAATAACTCGTGGTTATGGTGTTAATGAATGGCATGATGATTTAAAACGTATTATGATGATGGCGGGTATTAAACAACGTAATGTAGTTTTCTTATTCTCCGATACCCAAATTGTACGAGAAAGTTTCTTAGAAGATATTAATAATATTCTTAACTCTGGGGATGTACCTAATTTATATGCTCCGGATGAAATGGAACAAATTATTAATGGTTGTCGAGCTGCTGTCAAAGCTGCTGGTAAAGTAGAAACACGTTCCAATATTTTCCAACATTATATTCAACAAGTTCGTGAAAATTTCCATATTGTTTTATGTATGTCCCCCATCGGTGCGGCTTTCCGTAATCGTTGTCGTATGTTCCCTGCTTTAGTTAATTGTTGTACGATTGATTGGTTTAATGCTTGGCCTGAAGATGCATTAAATAGTGTAGCGAAATCTTTCTTAGGTGGTGATTCTAAATTAGATTTAGGACCATTAGTTGATCCATTATGTAATATGTGTGTTAAAATTCATCAAAGTGTAGAAGATGCTTCGCGTCGTTATTTATCAGAACAACGTCGTTACAATTATACTACTCCAACTTCTTATCTTGAATTATTACGTTTATATACGGGTATGTTAAATACGCAACGTGATATTGTAATTAAGAAAATACAACGTTATACCGGTGGTTTAACCAAATTAGCCGAAACCAATGAAATGGTTGAAGGATTACAAATTAAATTAAAAGATTTACAACCGGTATTAGAAAAAGCACAATCTGATACGGCTGCTTTATTAGTTCAATTAGAAATTGATCAAAAAGAAGCTGATGTACAAGCTGCAATTGCCGCAAAAGATGAAGCGGAATGTTCCGAAGTAGCGAAAAATGTCGCAGTAATTAAAGAAGATTGTCAAGCTGATTTAGATGAAGCTTTACCAGCTTATTATAATGCCGTAAAAGCCTTAAAATCGCTCGATAAAAAACAAATTCAAGAAGTAAAATCGTTCGCGAATCCTCCTCGTTTAGTTGGTTATGTATTAGAAGGGGTATGTATTTTACTCGGTGTAAAAGAAACTTGGGACGATGCTAAAAAATTAATGAATCAATCAAACTTTTTAGAACAATTACAAAATTATGATAAAGATAATATTGATCCGAAAGTAATTAAAAAAGTTACGAAATATATTAAAGATCCAGAATTTCAACCGGATGTTATTTCAAAAGTATCTCAAGCTGCTACTTCATTATGTTTATGGGTACGAGCTATTTATAAATATAATGAAGTTGCTTTAACTATTGCTCCTAAAAAAGCAAAATTAGCTGAAGCGGAAGGACAATTAGAAGCTGCCCAAACATTACTTAATCAAAAACGTGAAGCATTAGCAAAAGTATTAGCACGATTAGCGGAATTAAAAGCACAATTTACTGCTTCATTAAATAAACGTGATGAATTAGATCGTCAAAGTAAAATGACTACTTTACGTTTAGAACGAGCTAATAAATTAACCGGTGGTTTAGGTGAAGAAGCCGGACGTTGGCGAGCAGCAAAAAATCAATTAGAAACGGATATGACCAATTTAGTTGGGAATATGATTTTAGCTTCGGGTTGTATTGCTTATACAGGTGCATTTACTCTTCAATATCGTCAAGATTTAATTACCGCTTGGGTAAAAGCTTGTCGTTTATTAGATATTCCTGTGGATCCTGCTTTTTCATTAACTCGTTTATTAGCGGATCCTGTATTAGTTCGTCAATGGAATATCTTAGGTTTACCAGCGGATGATTTCTCTACCGAAAATGCATTATTTGCCACTATGGGTCGTCGTTGGCCTTTAATGATTGATCCTCAAGGTCAAGGTAATCGTTGGATTAAAAATTTACATAAAGATGATAAATTACAAATTATTAAATTATCACAACCCGATTTCTTACGTACATTAGAAAATGCGATTCGTTTTGGTCAACCGGTATTATTAGAAAATGTAGAAGAAGAATTAGATCCTTCATTAGAACCTGTATTATTAAAACAAACATTTAAAAAAGGTGGACAAATTTTATTACGTTTAGGGGATACTGATGTACCTTATTCGGATGAATTTAAATTTTATATTACTACGAAATTAGCTAATCCTCATTATATGCCAGAAGTATGTATTAAAGTTACCGTTATTAATTTTACCGTTACTTTACGTGGTTTAGAAGATCAATTATTAGTTGATGTTGTACGTTTTGAACGTCCTGATTTAGAACAAAAGAAAGATCAATTAATTATTAGTATTTCTGCCGATAAAAAAGCATTGAAAGATATTGAAGATAAAATCTTACAAATGCTTGCCGATAGTAAAGGTGATATCTTAGATGATGAAAATTTAATTAATTCGTTAGCTCAATCGAAAGTTACTTCGAATGCGATTGCTGAACGTATGAAAGAAGCCGAAGTTACTACTAAAGAAATTACCGTGGCTCGGGAAGGTTATCGTCCCGTTGCTACTCGTGGTTCCATTCTTTATTTCGTTATTGCTGGGTTAGCTCAAGTCGATAGTATGTACCAATTCTCTTTACCGGCCTTTGCTCGTTTATATAATATTCGTATCGAAAAGAGTACCAAAAGTGAAAACTTACAAGAACGTATTAATATATTAATTGATGATATTACTCGTTCATTCTTTGCGAATGTTTGTCGTGGTTTATTCGATGTTCATAAATTATTATATTCGTTCGTTATTGCCGCAGACGTAATGAAAAATGCTGGTGGTATTACTCCTGCAGAATGGTCTTTCTTCCTTGTCGGAGGTAGTGTTAAAGGTCATGATGTTCCTGATTCATGTAAAGAATGGTTATCTCCAAAAGTTTATCAATCCTTATTAGCATTAGATGGTGTACCAGCCTTACAAGGTATTGCGAATGATGTTACTGCTAATGCTGGTGATGTATGGCGTAAATGGATGATTAGTAAAACACCAGCTACCGATGCTTTACCTGGTCATTGGGGTAAAGTTGTGGGTGGAGCAGGTACGGATGCTCCTCATGAAGTACCAGAACATGGTAAATCGTTAAGCTCATTCCAACGTTTATTAATTACCAAAGCTTTACGTGAAGAAAAAAGTGTTATCGCGGTACGAGAATTTGTTCGTGCATATTTAGGTCCATTTTTCTGTGAAGCACCACCGTTCGATTTAGAAGGTGCCTTTAGTGATTCTACTGCTCAAACTCCAATTGTTTTCATCTTATCACCCGGTGCTGATCCCATTGATTATTTACTTAAATTAGCAAAATCACGAGGTAAAGCTGGTCCAAGTTTCAAAATTATTTCGTTAGGTCAAGGTCAAGGACCAATTGCCGAAGCGGCAATGAATGAAGCTCGTGTATCCGGTGATTGGGTTTGTTTACAAAACTGTCATTTATCCGTTTCTTGGTTACCGAAATTAGAAGCGATTTTAGAAGCTACCACGGGTACTGGTGAACATCCTGATTATCGTTTATGGTTAACTTCTATGCCTGCACCCCAATTCCCTGTAGCAATTTTACAAAATGGTGTAAAATTAACACAAGAACCACCTCGTGGTATTAAAGCTAATTTAATGCGTACTTTCTTAGATTTATCTGAAAAAGAATATTTAGATTGTACAAAAGGTACCGAATTCCGTAAATTATTATTTGGATTAGCCTTTTATCATGCTTTAATATTAGAACGACGTAAATTTGGTGCCATTGGTTGGAATATTGCTTATGATTGGATGAATTCGGATTTGAAAACAGCTACGATGCAATTACGTATGTACTTAAATGAACAACCCGGTATTCCTTATGAAACGTTAAATAATGTCGTTGCCGATATTACATATGGTGGACGTGTTACCGATAAATGGGATAAACGAACCAATATTTCTATCTTACGTCGTTATTTCTGTAAAGAATTATTAGCTGGTTTCTATGCATTCTCGGATACCGGTATTTATTATGCTCCGGATGCACCCGAATTAAATGATGTACGTAAATATATTGAAGGTTTACCATTAGATGAAACACCGGATGTTTTTGGTTTACATGAAAATGCTGCTATTACTTTACAATTAAAAGAAACGGGTGAATTAATGAGTACCTTAATTAGTATGCAACCTCGTACCGGTGGTGGTGGCGGTGGTGGTGGTAAAAGTAATGATGATATTGTATTAGAATTAGTCGAAGATATTACTACCAAATTACCTGTACCCATGTCGAAAGATGATGGTCATCCGGTTACCTTTGCAAAAGAAGGAGAAGGTGTTAATAGTTTAGGAGTATTCTTAGAACAAGAAATTGTACGGTTTAATAATTTAACCCGTATTATGAAATCAACATTAGCTCAATTAAAGAAAGCTGTTAAAGGTTTAGTAGTTATGTCGGCTTCTTTAGAAACCATGTATCAATGTTTCTTATTCCAAAAAGTACCACCTGAATGGGAAGATGCTGCTTATCCTTCGTTAAAACCATTAGGTTATTGGTTAGAAAACTTATATTTACGTTTATCAACTTCTGAACGATGGTTAAAACAAGGTCCACCATCTGCATTCTGGATTTCCGGTTTCTTTTTCCCACAAGGTTTTGCTACAGGTGCATTACAAATGTATGCTCGTAAAACTCGTATTGCCATTGATACCTTAGATTTCCGTAGTCATGTTATGCCATTTATGGAAGATGCAGTACCATCTCCACCAGAAAATGGAGTTTATATTTATGGTTTATTTATTGTTGGTTCACGTTGGAATTTCCAAACGGCTCAAATGGATGAAATGTTACCTGGTACGTTAATTTCTCGAGTACCTTGTATCTGGTTAGAACCAGCATTAATTAAAGAATTAACGGTTGGTAAAGTATATCCAAGTCCAGTTTATAAAACTAGTCGTCGGGCTGGTACATTATCAACGACTGGTCACTCCACCAACTTTATTACTATTATTAATTTACCTTCGGCCCAACCAGAAGATCATTGGGTACGTCGGGGAGTAGCATTATTAAGTGAAGATGAATCTTCTAATGCTGCTTAAAAAAATAATGAGAGAAAACAATAGTGTATACAATATTGTAAATATAACCTTG
>Ga0255265_1000057_pt1 | contig 12825 bp, 1 predicted proteins | sample AtltaT_25_FD_183549 | JGI IMG/M metagenome (GOLD analysis project Ga0255265, IMG submission 183549) | Metatranscriptome of freshwater microbial communities from Altamaha River, Georgia, United States - Atl_Cont_RepA_0h (Metagenome... | ecosystem: Environmental > Aquatic > Freshwater > River...
ATTACCGATTAAAATATAGCATAAATGCAAAATATAAGCATAAATAATAATTCTTATATCATTCTCAATGTATTTTCATATACCATTATTATTTCCATCATAATAATTATTACCAACACAATCTTCCGCTTATACAATTCCTACTTAAACATAAATATAACACAACGTAATTGAATATATATATAAAAACAGCAGTTTGTTGAATATTCATCGTTTATAATACAATATTTGTTATATTTATAATAATATATTCTTATTCTTGTTATAGTATAAAGTATTTTATTCTATATTCGTATTTATCATTATTATTATCATGTTCTATAAATTGTATTTTTATATAAACATATTTTAGTATATTTCAAATTATTATAGAGTCTTGATCACTACTATAAACATTTGAATACTATTCGTAACAATAAGTATGTTTATATTATAATATATACATAAAGATAACATAATAAAAACAAATACAAAAACCATATCAATCAGTAACTATTGATAAAATTTCAATAATATTTATATATTCTAGAATAAATCCATATCGTATTATGATAAATAAGTAAAAATATAACACAAATAAAACACATATAAAAAAATTTGTTTCTTCAAAAACTTGTAAAATCTAGTTTTGCAGAAATACGTATCTAAGATATTATAGTAAATTACTTTTCGTCACCCATACTATCGGCTAAACCTTTTTCTTTTCCACCACGAAGGGATTTCAAAGCCATGGATGACTTAGTCGAGGTAGTTGATTTGGAGGCAAAATTACCAAGTGATTTCATACGAGACATACCCACACGTGAACCACTAGTAGGTGTAGAAGAACCATCTGCTGTAGTAGTTGGACCAAATTCTTGACGAGCTTTACGAATATTCGCAGGAGCAGCACCAAGTTGTACGGTAATACCAGCTTCAGCGAGCATAGCAGACGCTTGATCTAATTTTTGTTGTTGAACTTTAGCTTCCGCAAGTTGTTTAGAAACGGTTTCAACTTCAGCTTGAAGACCAGCAAACGAATTTTGGAAAAGACGCCAAAGATCCATCGAAGGAGACGTAGTCGCAGCCATAATTGTTTCTTGGATACTTGCTGAACTTACAACACCAGCTTTACCCGAAGTGAATAAAGGATTATTCATGGAATCAACGGCAGCACCAAGAATTTCACTTTGAATAACCGATGAACGAGCTTCACGATCTTTCTTACGATTTTCTTCATCTTCACCGACACCTTTACGTTTTAAGGCAGCACGTTTCGCAACTAATTTACGACGATTAGATTCCGAAGCAAGAGTAGAAATTTCTACTACCATAACCGTAACGAAATAAATAATCGAGACAATCACTACGAAAAGTACAACCCCGGTAACAGCATCACGAGCTTCAGCATAATACGAACTAGCACGAGCTTGAGCAGAATACATAATACCCATAAGCGAAACAATAACGGCACTAAAAATCATAATAGCTTCAACCGTATTATAATTGAATAACCAACTACGTAAAAGACCAAGTAATGCACGAGTATCAATCTTACCATCGGCAGCCATAACGTTACGATGTACTCGTTTACGACCACGAGCTTCAACGTGTCGGAGACGATCTTGTAACATGGTACGTAATTTATCACCACTAGCAACAAAACCTTCATGATTTTTTAAGACAACTTCAAAATCCGATGGACCCATATATGGATTAAAACGAACTTGGGCAGAGAAAGCAAGTACCATAATTAATAAAGCAGCCGCAAGTTGGAAAGAAGGATTACGATTGAATAAAATATATGTAATCGATAATAAGAATTTACGAAGAAGAATAGCTTCTACCCATAAGAAAGTTTCTGGACGGAATTGATAGTAAACACGAGAATATTGTTTACGGAATTTATAACCACGAGGATTCGATAATTTATCATCACCAACACCTTTCGCACGTAATAATTGATCTTCCATAACAATTTCTTTATTTTGTACTAATAATAAAGCTACACCTAGAGGATAACCAAGAACATATACTAATAAAGCAACTACAGCAGCGGGTAATAAAGTCATTTGTGTACCACCGGCAATACCACATTCTTCAAATACCGCGGTTAAATAAGTTTTACCATCAGGAGGATCAGTAGGACTACAATTGAAAATATCTAATACGTTACGAGTTAAATAGATATACATAACGTACATAAGAAGGAAAATTGAAGCCGCTAAACCAGCAAATTGGTTAATAAGTTTAACTTTTTGTCCTTTAATAAATAATTTAAAGAAACCAGAACCGATGGTAACAAGACCGAAAAAAATAGCGATAGCAAAAGGTAAAGCCATAATGAACGACCATTTTTGTTTATAAGCTAAATCAGGTACAATACATTCCGGAGCGACAATTTCAATGTTTAAGTTGAAAGCTGATAAAACATGGAATAATTCTTTAATAATTGGTGGCCAAGCTACCTTAGATTGAGCGAAAATAGCTAAAACTTGGAAGTAATCGATACCAATTGAAATAAAGGCTAAATTGATCTTCATCTTATTTAAGGTATACGCTAAAAGACCACCAAACATAACTAACATAGCAAAACCAATTACTAATGCCCAAGGAGAATCAGGACATTTAACACATTCATTAGCACGTTTATAGAAACCGATATCACAAGTTGCACAACGGAAATAAGGAGCAACTGAACGATAACCATAAGCACAATAGTTATCACCTAAACAAGCTTCTGGTGGTGAACAAGCAACTACACAAACATCACGTCCAGGATAAACATTTGCAACAGTTTCTGGACAAGTACGATACATACCACTAGATTTAGAATCGGAGGAGTTCATGTTGTAAAATGTAGCTTTAGGACGAGGATAAGTGTGTACACCACGATCAATATAAGTTTGGTTATCGTTAGGATCACGAAGACGATCATCAAAACCAGCGCAAACGGCACCATCCGGACAAGGTAAACAAGTTTCATCGGGACGACCGAAATATGTAGCAGCACAGACAGTGAACACAGAACCTAATTCATCTGGATAGTTAATATTACGTTGACCAACGATGGCATAAGTAAGATTTTTATGACCAACTGTAGTAGGCGCTAAAGCACATTCGAATCGTAACGTATCACCACGAGGTACAGGACCAGGACGCATACTATTTGCATCACCCGGACAACCAGAAAGTACTAAATTAGCAACACATTCTAAACCAGCTACTTTATATTCAATATATCGTTCATAATCTTCCCAATCACAAGATGAAGCCCAAGCGGTACCTGAACCAGCATTAACACCAACCATACTTAAACGACTAGTAGCAACACCATCCATACGAACTTTGGCTGGAATAACTTGTGTAATTTTCGGTGGATCATAACTAAAGTTTGCAGCAACAAGAGTAGTAAAGTTAATATATTCTGGTTGATTAGTAATAAAGTTAAATACATGATCATGAATAGTAACCGTTACCGAACGATTGACACCGATATAAGCAGGAGTTTTGAATAAAACAGCATTATGTTCATGCGACATAATACCGGTTAAACAATCACCAACTAATGCAGGACGTTGACCAGATTCATCAAAATGTCCTGTAATACAACTACGGAAAAATTCGACGGTCATAATTTGTTGAGGAGCAGCAGGTAAAGTTAAATAATCATCAAGACGTTGAGGGAAATCTAATATACGAGCACGAACGGCACTATCAGAAGTATCCATGGGAGCTTTACCAAAATTAGTACCACCAATTGTAACAATTGTACCACCATCGGTAGTACCATGGTTAGGAGATAATCCGACAGAAATAACTGGTCGATCATAATACCATATAACACCATCTTTATTAAATGGTGTTGGTGGTTGTTGACGAACAAATGGTACAATTTCACGTACACCAGCTCCTGGAGGCATAACAAATGTGATGGCCGTATGATTCCAACTAATAATAGCAAAAAGTGGTACTTCACCTTCACCAACGAAGTCATACGCTGCATTACATACAAATGGTAATGATGTACGTTCACCACGCCAAGCGACGAATAAACAATGTACATTATAATCAAATTTACCAAAGTTATCACCAACTAAAGTAACGTTATAACCACCAGTAGTTGGGCCAGTAGGACGAATACGATTATTTGCTGGACCCAAGTATTTCGATGTAACATTTTCACGATTTTGAAGAATAATGGTGCTAATAACAGGAGATAGGTAGGAGAAATTAGCTGGAGCAATATAGTATTGATCACTAACTTGTACTTTAACATCTAAGTTAGCACCAGAACCTTCGGCAAGTAAACAAGTGAATATGGTAGAAGATACCGTACGATCATAAGAAACCGATGTACATGGTAACATACCTAATTGACCCGTACCAGTTTTACCGATAGTAACAGTTGGAGTATGCATACCAAAGTTAGTACCAACAATTGTAATTAAATCACCACCAAAGGTACGACCAGTAGGTGTAACCGTTGTAATAGCGGGAGGAGTATAACGGAATTTAAGAATTTGTGGTACATTATTATCCGTAGCTAATTGACCAGAAACATCAATAACTAATTGATAACCATAAATAGGATCATAAATTAAACCAGTACCTTCACCAGGATCAGTATAAATACGAATATATTGATGATCATGATAATTATTTTTAACTAATGAGAAAGTATAATTTGAAGGAATACTATATGTACCACAACGATCTTTACGAAGACCTAATTGTTTACGAGGAGAAGCACCAGCAACAACGGAAGGACAGATACCAAAATTGTTACCTTCAATATCAATACGAGTAGGTTCCGTATCAACATAAATGGTTAATGGTTGACCAGAAACAAAATTAAATTCATGTTGCGATTTACCACCATTATTATAAACGGTAACTTTCGAAACAGAAGGAGCTTGATAATCAATAGTAACACCACCATCAGAGAATGTTTCATCACGTTGAACAACTAATGGTTGTCCTTTACCTTGACCAGCAGGTAACATACAGTAGATAGTCCATTCACGACCAACATCCGAAGGAGCATTGGGATCATTATAGTATGAAGGATTACGGATAATTTCTTGAATAATATCGATTACTGGGTCACCATCCGTATTTTTAACAACTTCACATCGTCGACCACCAACCGTAACCGATAAAGTTTTCGCAGATTTCAAGTTCGTAACAATAAAACTAATAACATCTCCACCCATAGTAGAGAAAGGTCCAGAAGAACCAACTAAATTACCAATTGATGGTGATACATCGGCATATTGATAAGGATCTGATCCAAATACATCAACGGAACCATCATAGAAATTACCAGTGAAGGCAACACGAATCTTAGCTTTCGATTGTTTCGTAACCGCAACAATCATTTCATGATTCCAACTATACCAAGTAAATTGTCCATCAACCCAATTAGCAACTCCAGTATCATCATAAGGTTTATATTGAATCGTACGAGCAACACGATCATTAGTTACGGTAGCATTAGGACCAAAATTAGTACCGGTTAAAGTAATAACGTAATAGTTATTAACATCTTGCGATGAAATACCTGAAATACTATTTAACATCCAACGAACAAAGTCTGTATCAGCTGGATTAACAACGGCAACCGTAACCGTATCAATAACTGGTGTAGTGTACGAGAAATAAGCGATAGGAGGATTTTGAGGATTAACAATATTAGCATTATCTTGAATAGGATCAGAAACAACTTTATAACCACTGGCTTGACCGTTTAAGAAAACAGCAACACGAACAGCACGACGATCCATAACACCTTGGGGTAAATAGAAAGTAACGGTATGTAATGCACCAGGGATGTAGCTAGCTTTACTGGCTGCATTTTGCCAATCTGGACTACGATCAACAACAGATAAAACACCTGGACGAATAGTACCATCATTATCATTACCAAAAAGTATACCAACATTTGCTAAAGGATCAAGTAATGAAAAGTCATAACCTGTAATAGTAACTTTGATAACTTTAGATGAAGAAGGATCAGTATCTGCAACGCTAGGATCAATAGAAATAACACGAGGTGAACGATAAGAAAAGGTTTCTTGGGATAATTCCGAAGCTTGACCAGCAATAATAATACGGAAACGTAAATTTTTACCAAAACCTGGAGAAAGTTTTACATAAATCTTATCATGATTTAATTCACTAGCAAGATCAAAATCGGCAACACTATATTCTGTACCGGTACGACCATAACGAATTTGTTGAATATAACCATGACATACTGGTTGAGAAGCATGTTGCGGTAACCAACCACCAGTTTTACAATTAACATCATCACGAGGACCAAAATTAGAACCTGTAAGAATTAATGTATCACCACCATCCGTCGATACACCATCAGTAGAAAGAGGACCACCTACAGGATTACCAAAAAGATCAGTAACATGATCAATAATAGGTGCACCATAAGCAATAACTGGTTGAGTGGATGGTTGCCCATCAACAGTAATAGTCCAGCCTAATTCGGTACCAGCACCAGGAGTAGTTTTACAAATTAATTGGAAATGAGGAGTGGACATAATACATTGGGTAGCGGGGAAAGTAATTTGTGCATTATCATTTCCACCGACAAAAGTATTATATTCAGTTTTATTTTCTCGTAACGATAATGTATAAACAGCACCAAATTTATTCGCAACTAATGTAGGACCAAAGTTTTTACCATCAATAATAACAGCTTCAAGACCATTTGTTTTATAAGTATTGGTTGGTAATGGTAAACCAGTAGCTGAGTCGATTTCAGTACGAGTAAATGCAGTAATTACGGGAGGGGCATAAGAAGTATTACCTAAATAAACAGGAGCAGCTTGACCACCAACGGTTAATTTCCAGATATGACCTTTACCAGTACCAGGAGCTGTTAAACAAGTTAACATAGTCGCATCAACGGAGGAAACAATACAACCAACTGATACATATTCTGTACCCGTTACACCATAAGTAGCCGAAATTGGAACACTTAATGCAGCGTTAGGAGTAGTATCACCCATACTTAATGGACCCATATTTAAACCTTTTAAGTTAACTTTTTGACCACCTTGGGTATCAGCAAGGAATGTACCTTCACCATCTAAAGAAGTTACAACTGGTGGTAAATAAGATAAAATATTAGGAGTAGTCGAAGTTGTAGTTTGATTACCAACAGTAATTACCATAGCATGAAGTTTACCAACACCAGGTGCAGTTTTACAAACAAGACGACTATGAGCTTGGAGAGCATCAGTAGATTTTACACAGTTTGGAGCATAAGAAAATAATACCGATGTCGATACACCTTCAATTGGTACTGTTTGGGTAGAGGTATAACGTAATTCTTGAGGCATTACATTAATAGGACCAAAGTTAGCACCTGTGATAATAAAATCTTCACCACCTAAAGTAGATAAAGTACCCATAGTATAAGTAGAACCGGTAGGTGGTAAAATAGTACTAATAACGGGAGGAGCATAAGAAATAGTAACGGGTGAATCATATGATTCTTGTAACCCAGCATAAATTTTGAAGGGTAAATTTTTACCAATACCTTCAGCAGTATGAATTTTAATTTCTTCAGCATCACGATCAGGATAAAGAAGATTACCAAATTTATCACGTTCATACATTACCGATGCTTGATATTCATAATTAGTACCATAACGAACAATTAATTCGGCATTAAAATAAGGAACCGGAGAACCTTGAACACCAAATTCTTTTACTTTAAGAATTAAAGAAGAACCACCATTGGTTGGTAAAGCATTAGGATTTTCAGGTAATTTTCCTTGTTCTAACGCACCAGTAACAGAAACTATAGTAGGACGAGCAAAATCAACAAATACAGCAGCTTCAGGAGAAAGCATTCGTTTACGAAGTTTACCATGACGTACTTGAACAACTAATCGATTACCATAACCGGGTACTGTTGTACACATAATCATAGTAGGATCAAAAATATAACAATTTTGAAGTTGGTAAGTACGAGGGCATTTTAATTTATAACAAGGAGTACAAGTAACATCTTGAGGATCACAAGTTTCGGGACAATTACGATTACAATAAGCACCAAAAGTAGTAGGATCATTTTCTTGGGTAGTAAAATTTACCCATACATCCGTAATATTGTTATTATTTTTAATAATAGTATCAAAGTTTTGACCACCAATAATAACAGTTTGATTACCTTTCGTAGAAACTCCTTCACCAGGGAAACGAATACTATCATAAACAGGTTCAGGACCAGTAGTTAGATTGGCTAAAACATAAACCATAACAGTAAAGGGTGTTGCTTTAGGACCAAAAGTATCCGTAACTAAACAAGGAAGTTTAAATGCTTCACGAACTTGTAAACCATCAACAACTTTAACATCAGATAATTCAGGATCATAGTATAATGTTCGTAAAAGAGTAAGTTGACCATTAGTTTCATTTAAATATAATGTACTTTGTAAGTAATTATAATTATCACCAGCAGCTACTTTATCTACAGAGAATTTAATTAAATCACCGATATCTTGATCAGAAGCTTGAACGGAACCAAGTAAAAGATTAGCACCGGCACGTGATTCAGAAATTTTGAATTGTTGTGGACTAGGTGCATCGGGTGGATCTTCCGCATCTTTAACGGTAATTTCTACTAATACAACGGCAGATTTATCAAGATATTTACTATCACGAGCACGTACCATAATTTCAAAACGATTTAAATCTGAATTTTCAAAATTTAATCCCATTTTTGCAACGGATAATTGACCAGTAGCATTATTGATGGAGAAAAAACCAGCACTGTTACCAAAAATAATATCATAAACAATTGGATTAGGTTCCATAGCGGTAGCAGAAACAGGAGCATCAAGGAAAACTCCAACATAATTTTCATAAACACCACGGAACATACGTAATGTAGGAGTATTATCGGTAGGATCTAAGAAAACAGGGGGTTTAATAGCACGAAGTAAATTAATTGTAATTGTCACATCGGTATAAACATCATTTTTATTACCAACACTAGCACGAACAATTAATTTACGTTGATAAGGAGTAATTAATGATGAACTAGCAAAAGCAATAGGATCATAAGCACGATAGTCTAAAATACCAGCTTTGGCCACATAAATTTCACCACTACAAAGATTAATACCAAAAACACCGGAGATTTCACCCGTAATTTGGGGGATTGCAGTAGGACTATACATTACTTCAATATTGGAATAGAACGGAGTTTTTTGTTGAATAGTTTTATAAATAATAACTTCTCGTCCAGCACCAAGTGAAGTAGCATTCAATTTACCGATAACAAAACCTTGTAAAGCATCTTCTGATACCGTAAATGTAGCAGGTTTAATATCTGGAGGAGTAGGAATACATACGGGAGGAGTACCAAGATATTGACCACTAAGATCACATTGTTGAGTACCATTACCAGTAAGTGTATAACCATCCGCACATTGATAAACACATTTTTCATCCGACGTAGCTTGACAGTTACCGTTCGCATCACAAGCACCAATTACAGAAAAATCGTCAACAAGTACAAGACCATTTTCAACATAAACACCACCACTACCAACCGTAATATCAGTATCAGAAGTATCAAAAGCTAATGTACCATTTACATAACCTTTAATACTATTACCCGCAACAACAATTTTAACAACATACCAAATATTTAGTAATGGTTGGAAATTAGGGATAACGGAAGCACCAACGGATACAGGTGTACCTCCATTAAGAACTTTCGTTAACGATGCACCTTTTGTATTATGAGCAATGGAAAGAGCATAATAACTTGTTTTACCAGCCGAAAGATAAACACGATTCGCAACACCAGCACGAGCATTATTAGAAGCTAAAAGTACCGAAGCTTGTACTTCAACAAACGCAGGAGCGGTACTGGTAGGATCAGCCCAACTAGGATTATTTAAATGTAATACGACAGGATCTAAAAGCGAACAAGTATTATCACGACCAGGAAGGTTAATTTGTAAATAACCACCGGAAGCAGCTGTGAAATATTGTTTAAATAAACGAGCAGGTAAAGCAGGTGAAGCATCATAACGGAAATCACTATAAAAATCATCACCAGGAGTTAAACTATCATAATTTTCTGAATGATACACTTTACGACAAGATTTTACGTTCGTAGGTTGATTAATTACTTTACAAACTGCACCACAACGAGTACCACGACCAACCCAAGCACCACCACTACATTGCATAGGAGTAGAACCAGTAGGACCACCAATACGAACTCCTGGAGGAATACATTGAATACTGCATGAACCACCTTGAGGAGTGGGAACGCATCCAGCAACAGCACCGTACGGACTTACTGCGGGACATAATAAGAAATAACGTTCTAACATATAACGTTGAATATCTTGACGATGGTATTTATCGTAAACAGAATTAGCACCACGGAAAACTGCAATAGAATAAATATAACCGGCAAAATAGTTATAGTACCAACTATTGAACGTACGAGCATCACTAATACGACCTAAACCTTGTGTTTTAGGAAAGTTTGCCCAAGTAAACGATTCAAAATTACCGGGAGTAGGAGCGGTAACACCAGCAAAGTTAGGAGAATATTGACCCCATTGGAATTCGGTAATCCAAGGATTTTTTGTTGGAGGACCAGTTAATAAAGTGAAAGAAGATTTATCATTATTGTCAAAATTTTCAAAACCTTCAGCACCATTTAATTTCATACGGGCTTGTCCACCTTGTACATCATAAGCAAATTGATAAGAATAAGTTAATAAAGTAGGAGTATTCATATGTGGATGCGAATACGTACTGGTAGTAAATTTTTGAGAAATACCCATACCAGCTCCTCCATTCCCATAAATACGTATACCTAAATTACTATCGGGCCAACCATAATATAAAGATATAATTTCCCATGATGAACCAACGCCGGCGGATTGTCCACCCCAGTTATCACCACGCGTAATAATATTAGAAGAAGCATACATATATTGATTAGGTTCATATAAAATAAACCATGTTGTATCATGATTTTCAAAATCAGGACAGGAACTGGAAATACAATTAGGATTACTGGAAGCAGAAGCAGCATTTAAAGCTAAAAAGTCATCATTACTATTACCTTGAATTAATTCCGATTGTTGGGCAGGAAATAAAACACCAACTAAACGTTTCGAAGTAGTAGGAAACGGAACTTTTGGTGCTATCCCACCAGCATAAATTGTACCTGATGAACCAGTACTGGTACGCGAAAAATGTCGATTATTACCGGAAACATCACGCCATAAAGTAAAATCTGCATTACCAGTAGGACGAGCAGATAAACCATCTAAGAATAAACCGGGTATAGGATTGGGGTAGCCAGAAGTAGTAAATTTTATTGCAGGAGGAGCGGGAACAATTGGATTTACAATGGAAACAGTTGTAGAAACTACAGATGCAGCACCGACAGCAGTAACAAAAACGTAATAAGCTTCACCATTATAGATACCAGTAATAGTAGTACTGGATAAAGGATACGGGACAGTACGGGTAATTTGTTGAGTAACCGCACAAGCACCAGCAGTGGCTAAAGTAGCATTACGAGCACGAGCAGCCGTTACTGCTACCATATACGTATTCATAAACCAATTATAGTTAATAATTTTATAGTTATTGAATGGAATCGTTCGAGAATAACTGGGATAAGTGTTTTCGGCATAAAAACCAACAAATGTACTATTGGGATTCCAACTCCATCCCGTAATCCAAGTATCATATACAACAAAGGGTGAACAACCACTAAAACAACCAGTACTACCGTATATAGGTACAGTATCAACATCTGTACGACGGAAAGCAAATTGGAAATTACCAGCTTTATTACGAATTAAATATAATTCCATAGGAGCAGCGGTATATGTACTATCAAATTGTAAACGATTATCACCTGACCAACCGGAAGATGTCATATAACGTACGTAAACGGAATTGATATATCGATAAGAAGTACTACTACTGGCATAACGATAATAAAAATATAACAAAGGACGAATAACACCATTAGTATCTTTATCATATACCATAAAACCAGCTTGATAATAATACCATGGTACAGTACTTAATAAACTATTATCTACATCAACAGTAGTAAAGAATATATTATCAATACCAACTTCACCTGTAGTTTTACGTTCAATATAAGGAATACCATTACGACCATATTTATCGATCGCATTAATATAGGTTATGGACATACCAGCAGGGGCAGAATATTGATAAGGAGGTACTGTAACACGTACAGCACCACCACTAATAGCAGCACTAGGATAAGTAGTACCACAAGATGAAGTCCAACCACTACCACAGTAAGGAGTTTGAGAACAAACCGTTGTACGGTGATCACATAAATCGGAAGTAAAAACAAAATAATTGGAATCTAATACAGAACCATCAAATTCTTCCGAATATGTTGTTTGAAAGGTAGAAGGAATAACCATATCGGATGGACGAGCGACCACCGTATAACTAAGAGCTTTACCATCACCACTATGTAACCAATTTACCGTAAATGAGTTATCACCTGGTGTGACAGTTACATTCGTAGGTGGTTTTACTAATTGAGCGGTAACATGAGAAGTAATCGCTAATATAGTAAAACTAATTAAGGAAAAGCAAGACGGCATTTTAGAGGGAAACTATGCTTCAATTTGATATTACTATTTTGTAAATTATACTTCAAATATCGCTTTGATAGAGGTATATTCAAAATAAAAAGAATATAAGTCTATCAAAGCGATATTTGAAGTATAATTTACAAAATAGTAATATCAAATTGAAGCATAGTTTCCCTCTAAAATGCCG
>Ga0255265_1000059_pt1 | contig 12696 bp, 1 predicted proteins | sample AtltaT_25_FD_183549 | JGI IMG/M metagenome (GOLD analysis project Ga0255265, IMG submission 183549) | Metatranscriptome of freshwater microbial communities from Altamaha River, Georgia, United States - Atl_Cont_RepA_0h (Metagenome... | ecosystem: Environmental > Aquatic > Freshwater > River...
GTTATATTACCCTTTTCTCTACCGTCTATATTCTAGAAGCCAGAGAAAAGGGTGTCTTATCTATATTTACATATTTAACAATATATAATTTTTAATTTTATTAATTTCTTATTACTATAAATCACAAACTTTTTTTTTTCAAACGGAAACACATTAGTTGTTTGAAAAAATGAGTAATAACACAGGATCTAATCCACCTTCTCGTAAACCATTAGATTTAACTTCACGATTATATGCCAATAGTTTACATACAGGAGCATTAACCGAAAAAGGACCTGTATTACCATGGGTACCTACCTCATCTATTTCAAATTTAGGAGCAACAAGTGCAACGAACGTAGTACACGCCACTAATGAAACAAATATTCATCATACTTTACATGGAACAACAACAAATAATAATGCAACGAATACTATATTTTCGGCTACCGATAAACAAAATCCTTTAGCAACTACTTCCACAATTGATATTACCAAATTATCAAAAGCTGCTCGAGAAATACTCGAAACAGGGAAGAAAAAAGTTGGTTATATTCATGAACGTTATCATGGTTCATCAGCCGATGAAGCCAAAGATAGTAAAGATAATACGGAAGATGCATTAACATTATCTCAACAATTACCGAATGATCCTTATGCTATGTTAACCACCACACATGGTACATTTATTGAAAGTTTAAATTTATCATCCGAAGCTTTAGAAGATTTAGCTACCGGTAATTTTGTATATTTACGTCAACGTTCTGGTATGTGGTCGAATGTTTATAACTTACAATTATGTCATCATTCCGAAACAAATCCTCAAGATTATTATACTTTATCATCATCAGGAGTTACCCATTTTAGTGGTGTATCGAATTCGGAATTTGTATCATTAGCTCAATTTGAACGAGAATATCGTTTATTTAATGCTATAATGCGTATACCATTTTTTCGTAAATATCGAGTATGGAAAGCATATACCGGTTGGAAAAAAGGTATTTCAAGTACAAAACAAAATGATGCTTCTAATAAATTATCCTCGGGATTATTCTTACTGAATAATACTTTACGTGGTACATTAATGCAATTACGTAAATTATGTGCTGAAATATCGGATTATGGTTTATTTGATGTTGATAAAACAAAAACATACAGTATCGAAAATTTTGTAAGTGCGCAAAATGATAAACGAGTTCGTGTTACTGCTTGGTTAACGGAATTTTCAATTTCTGTACGAGCATTAGTTCGTTCCGCTTGTGATCAAGTATTAGAAAAATTCTTAGCAGATAATAATATTCAATCCAATTTAAAAATGACGTTCATGGAACGAGCATCATTACGTAATGCATGTCGACGATTAACTAAATTTATTCGATTATGTGATTATTTAGTACGGGATACATTAATGAATTTAGCATTAGATTCTACCGTCGCCTTACAAGATATTATTCATCCTCCTCCGGAAAAATTACCACCTCGTACTATTCGTACCGAATTACCAGCAGAAGGATTAGATGCAGAAGCTTTAGCAGCAGCGGCAGCGGCCGAAGCAGCAGCTCAAGCGGCTGCAGCACGTAAAAAAGGACAAAAATTAACCGAAGCTCCAGCGGTACCATTATTCAAAGTACAAGTATCATTCGAACAAGCCAGTGTTGGTGGTGCTCCACAAAAAGTTGGTCGTCGTTCATCTATTGCTGGTCGTCGTCGTAGTGTTGATCTTTCCGCTCGTCGTGCAAGTAATGCTGAAGAAAAGAAAGGAGAAGAAGAAGAAAAGAAAGAAGAACCCCCTGTTCCTACTGGTCCAGAAGCTGTTATGGTATTAACTCCATCCATTAACGTTGTAAAAACGGCTATGCGAGGAGTATTATACGATGCAATGGTTGTTATTTCTGCACCACCTCGTTTATTATCACATCCTGATTTAGCACCTTATACTGCTGCAGCGGATGATGATTCTCTTGATAATACTGCAAGTAGTGCGAATGATATCGATTTAACCGAAGTAGTTACTTCTGCTGAAGCTTATCGTAAATGTAGTAATGATATCTTTAATGGTTTAGACAGTGCTTTTGAAAATGTTGATAATTTCTGTACTGTTTTTATGCCGTATGGACGCACCTTTTTACGTAATGAAGCTAATTTAGGTGGTATGAGTGGTGACGGTTATTCAGGTCCCATGGAATTATCCGCTTTTGAAGCTGCTATTGCATTATATAAAGGACAAATAGCGGAATTTGATGAAGTTCCTACCGCTGCAGATATTGGTATCGTACAAGTCGATAGTATTGAATTAAAGAAACGATTAATACCATCCCCTACTCGTTGCTTACAAGCTATTCGCGATCTTTTACCTCGATTAATGACCAAATTAACTTCTGCATTAGTTGATGAAGTACGTAATATGTATAATGTTGTTGCTTCATCACCATCGGAAGTAGAACCTTTTGTAGCAAAAGTAGAAATGTTAGAAAAATCACAAGAAGCATTACCCGCTTTCCGAGATCGAGAAAATTATATTCGTTCAATTGCTCAATTAATGGCCGAAAATCAATGGGGTATTGAAGATGATCTTAAAGCGCAATTCCGTATGTTAAAAGATGCATTAATCGATTTAGAATCATCAGCGGAAAAAGCTACCGCTTCTTTAGAAGAAGATACCAAGAAATTCGCTCGTCAAGTAGAACAATCTATACCAGTATTAAAGAAAGCTGTACAAGGTGTTCGTGAAGCTATGGATAATCCAATATTTGCTTCGGCGGATAGTCCACCAGCGAAAATGGTACAAAAAATCCGGGAACAAGCGACGAAGATGGAAGAATTAAAAGCTTTGGGAGCTAAATATCAACATTATCAAACTATGCTTAAACAAAATGTTACCGAATTTGATGTTATTGATGAAACACATGCTGATTTACAAACGAAACTTAAATTATGGGAAGCCTTTAATGAATTCCAAGCCCAAACACAAGCTTGGAAAGAAGCACCATTCTCGACTATCGATGCCGAAGAATTAGGTAAACAAGTACAATCTTACTTAAAAGTTGCTGCTCGTAGTGAAAAATTATTACCTGGTAATACTGCTGCACCAAAATTAAAAGGTATGGTGGAAGATTTCAAAGGTTTATTACCAGTCGTTCAAGATTTACGTAATAAAGCATTAAAACCTCGTCACTGGTCCGATATTATGGCGGCGATTGGTCATGAAATTGATATTACAAAAGATTATCGTTTAGGTGAATTATTAGGTATGAATGTTGTTGAACATCAAGCAGAAATTACTGTTATTTCGACGAAAGCTGTACAAGAATCAGCCTTAGAAGATTTATTTGCGAAAAAAGTATCATCGATATGGACTGGTATGGAATTTACATTAAATTCATATAAAGAAAGTAAAGAAGTTTTTGTTTTAGCTGGTGTTGATGAAGTTATTGCGGCATTAGATGAATCTTTAGTAAATTTAAATACTATTTTAGGTTCTCGTTATTGTGCACCTATCCGTGGTGATGTAGAAAGTTATCAAAAGAAATTAATGTTGTTATCCGAAACATTAGATGAATGGATGACTTGTCAAAAACAATGGATGTATTTAGAAACTATTTTTTCAGCCGAAGATATTAAACGTCAATTACCGGAAGAATCTAAACGTTTCTTAGCTGTTGATCGTAGTTGGAAACAAATTATGAAACGTACCTATAATAATCCTAACTGTATTGTAGCTGGTACGGTAAAAGGTTTAAAAGAAACCTTAGTACGTCACAATGAAGTTTTAGAAGCTATCCAAAAGAGTTTAGAAGAATATCTCGAAACCAAACGTGGTGCATTCCCTCGTTTCTATTTCTTATCGAATGAAGAATTACTTGAAATTTTAGCCCAAACTCGAGATCCTCAAGCTGTACAACCACATTTACGTAAATGTTTTGATGCTTTAGTACAATTAGAATTTGGTAAAGAACCTGGTTCAATTGATATTTTAGCGATGATATCTCCCGAAAAAGAACGAGTAGAATTAACTAAAAATCTTAAAGCACGTGGTAATGTAGAAGATTGGTTAATGGAAGTTCAACGTGCTATGATTACATCTTTAAATCGTGTTTTAAAAGAAGGTGTTATCGATTATGCTCGTCGTCCTCGTAAAGAATGGGTATTATCACATGCTGCGCAAGTAGTTGCTACAGGTGCCCAAATTATGTGGAGTAAAGGTACGGAAGATGCTTTACGAGATGCGAATCCTATTACTGCCATGTCCCGATGGTATGATCAAAACGTATCCCAATTACAAGATTTAACAGCATTAGTTCGTTCAAAATTAACTCGTTTAGAACGAGCAACGATTGTTGCCTTAGTTACAACGGATGTACATGCTCGTGATATCGTGGAAGGTTTACGAGATGATAAAGTAGATACTATTGGTAATTTCTTATGGCAACAACAATTACGTTATTATTGGGAAGAATCAAAACAAGATTGTATTGTTCGTCAAGCGAATGCCGCTATTGGTTATGGTTATGAATATCAAGGAGCTACTACCCGTTTAGTTATTACTCCTTTAACGGATCGTTGTTGGATGACTATTACCGGTGCATATAACTTAAAATTAGGAGCTGCTCCTGCTGGTCCTGCCGGTACTGGTAAAACGGAATCTTCAAAAGATTTAGCAAAAGCTTTAGGTATTCAATGTATTGTGTTCAATTGTTCCGATCAAATCGATTATATGATGATGGGTAAATTATTTGCTGGTTTAGCCCAATCCGGTGCTTGGACATGTCTTGATGAATTCAATCGTATTGATATTGAAGTATTATCCGTGGTTGCTCAACAAATTCAACAACTTCGTCAAGGTATTTTACAAGGTTTAAGTGAAATGCCTTTTGAAGGACGACATATTAAATTAAAACCTCACTCGGTCATTATTACCATGAACCCTGGTTATGCTGGTCGTACCGAATTACCCGATAACTTAAAAGTACAATTCCGACCGGTATCTATGATGGTACCCGATTATGCTTTAATTGCAGAAATTATTCTTTTCTCGGAAGGTTTTGATGATTCAAAAAATTTATCACGTAAAATGACTAAATTATATAAATTATCTTCGGAACAATTATCCCAACAACGTCACTACGATTTTGGTATGCGAGCTGTTAAATCAGTGTTAGTTATGGCGGGTAGCTTAAAACGAGCTTTCCCTGATTTAGGGGAAGATGTAGTTTTAATTCGAGCTATGCGTGATTCAAACGTACCAAAATTCTTAGCTGATGATTTACCATTATTCCACGCCATTGTCGGTGATTTATTCCCCGGTGTTACCGTACCTCATAATGATACCGGTGAATTACAAGCTACTATTCTTAAAGAAATCGGTAAAGCTGGTTTGCAAGTTGTACCTTGTTTTACGGATAAAGTATTACAATTATTCGAAACGTTTAATGTTCGTTTTGGTGCTGTATTAGTTGGTCCTACAATGGCTGGTAAAACCGCTGCTTATCAAGTATTAGCGAATGCTATGACAACTTTACGAGAAATGGGTTCGAAAAATGATGTGTTCCAAAAAGTTACCTTTAGTGTATTAAATCCTAAATGTATTACTATGGGTGAATTATACGGTGAATTCAATGAAATGACCCAAGAATGGCGGGATGGATTAGCTTCGACGATTATTCGAGGTTTCGTTGCTGATGAAACTGATGATAAAAAATGGACTGTATGGGATGGACCTATTGATGCTTTATGGATCGAAAATATGAATACAGTGTTAGATGATAATATGACTTTATGTTTAGCGAATGGTGAACGTATTAAATTAAAAGTAGCTATGCGTATGCTTTTCGAAGTCGGTGATCTTGATGCTGCTTCACCGGCTACCGTATCTCGTTTAGGTGTCGTTTTCATGACCCCTACCGATTTAGGTTGGCAACCATTTGTAAAATCCTGGATTCCTCGTGAAATGCCTGCGAAAATGCCTGAAGCATTACGAGAATATATCTTAAATTTATTCTTAACTACTGTAGATATTGGTTTACAATTCCGTAAAGCCAATTGTATTGAACCTATTGTCACTACCGATATTCAAACGGTTGCTACCTTATGTCGTTTATTTACCGCGTTAATTCGTACCGCCGGTGAAAAAAATAAAGAAACTGGTGCAGCTCCGGGATTAAATATGGAACGTCCTATTGAAGATTTAAAGAAAATTATTGATTCTTTATTTGCTTTCTCTTATGTATGGTCCATTGGTGGTACAATAACTTCGGAAGGTTATGAAAAATTTGATAATTTACTTAAAGCTGGTGCATTAAAAACTACTGGTTTAGGTGCGGTACGTTGGGGACCCGGTACCGTTTATGATTGTTTCCCTGATATTGCTAATCCAGAAGTACCTTTCCGTAAATGGAGTGATATTGTACCTAGTTTTACTTATGATCGTGAATTACCTTATTTTGCGATGGTGGTACCAACAATTGATACTGTACGTTTTAATTATTTATTAGAAACCAATCTTTCTCAATTATATCCTGTATTCTTTACGGGAGTTACGGGTACGGGTAAAACCGTTATTATTCAAGATTTCTTAAATAAAGCTTCTTCGGCTGAATATCGTAATGGTGTACCTGTACAACCTATTGTTGTAAACTTTTCTGCTCAAACTTCTTCCTTAGATACCCAAATGACGATTGAAGGTAAATTAGAAAAGAAAAAGAAAACGCAATTAGGTGCACCAACGGGTAAACGTATTGTATTATTCGTTGATGATGTTAATATGCCTTCTATGGAAGTTTATGGTGCTCAACCTCCAATTGAATTACTTCGTCAATATGTTGATCATAAAGGATTTTATGATCGTAATAAATTATTCTGGAAAGATATTACCGATACTGTAATTGTTTCCGCTGCTGCTCCTCCTGGTGGTGGTCGTGCGGTAATTACTACTCGATTCTCCCGTCATTTCCATATGTTATGTATTCCTCCTGCTTCGGAAGATGTATTACAACATATTTTTGGTTCTATTTTTGGTGGTTTTGCTTCAATTTTCCCTGATGAAATTAAAGGAGCAACGAAAAAACTTGTTAGTGCAACCATTGAAGTTTTCCGACGGGTTCGGGAAGCTATGAAACCTACTCCGGCCAAATCCCATTATACATTCAACTTACGTGATGTTTCCAAAGTTTTCCAAGGTATGTTAATGGTTGGTCCTAAAGAAGTAAATAATGGTGATGTATTAACTCGTTTATGGGCTCATGAATGTTGTCGTGTATTCCACGATCGTTTAATTGATGTTGAAGATAAAAAAGTATTTACGACTATTGTTCAAGAACTTGTTGCTCGTTATATGGGTAAAACAGGTTCCGGTTGGTCCCATGCTGATTTATTCGAAAATCGTTCTATATTATTCGTTGATTTCTTACGTCCTAATGTTGATGATGGTCCAGGTATTTATGAAGAAGCTTCGGATATTAATAAAGTAGTAGCGGTATTAGATGATCAATTAGACGAATATAATTTATCCAATCCTACCCAAATGAAATTAGTTTTCTTCCGTGATGCAGTAGAACATGTTACTCGTATTAAACGTATTTTACGTCAACCACGTGGTAATGCGATGTTAGTAGGGGTTGGTGGTTCTGGTAAACAATCATTAACTCGTATGGCTTGTCATATGTCCGGTGTTGAAATCTTTACCATTGAATTAGTTCGTGGATACGGTATTAATGAATTCCGAGAAGATATTAAGAAAATTATGTTTAAATCTGGTGTTGCTGGTAAACCAATTGCTTTCTTATTCGGTGATACACAAATTGTTCAAGAAGGTTTCTTAGAAGATATTTCCAATGTATTAAATACTGGTGAAGTACCGGGTTTATTTGCGAATGATGAAGTTACAAAAATTGTCGAAGATTTACGTCCTGTAGCTGTAAATATGGGAATTCCCGATACGCGGGATAATGTATATCGTTTATTTGTTTCCCGAGTACGAGATAATTTACATATTATCTTAACCATGTCACCGGTTGGTTCAGCATTACGGGTACGATGTCGTCAATTTCCTTCATTAATCAATTGTTGTACTATCGATTGGTATACTCCTTGGCCTCGTGATGCTTTAATGTCGGTGGCGACTCGTTTCTTAGAACATGAAGATTTAGGTTCTCCCGAAACTAAAGCAGCGATTTGTGAATTATGTGTAGAAGTACATATGACCGTTGGACAATTCTCGGATCGTTTCTTTGCAGAATTACAACGTAAAGTTTATACTACCCCGAAAAGTTATCTTGATTTAATTAATTTATACTTAACAATGTTAGCCGAAAAACGTAATCAACTTGGTGATTTACGTAATACGTTAGCGGTTGGGTCACAAAAATTAGATGAAACGAATAGTATTGTCGTTAACTTAAAAGGTGAATTAACTAAACTTCAACCTATTATCGATATTAAATCAAAAGAAGCAGCCGAATTATTAGTAAAAGTATCGGCCGATAAAATAGAAGCAGATAAAATTAAAGCGGTTGTCGAAAAAGATGCGGCCGAAGTATCGGTTCAAGCAGCCGAAGTACGAGTTGTACAAGAAGATGCACAAAAAGATCTTGATGTTGCTTTACCAGCTTTAAAAGCTGCTGAAGATGCTTTAGCAAAACTTGATAAAAAAGATATTACAGAAGTTAAATCTTTCGCTAAACCACCGAAAGCTGTACAAACCGTTATGGAAGCAGTTTGTATTTTATTAGGAGAAAAACCCGATTGGGATACCGCCAAAATTGTCTTATCTCGTGGTACATTTATGGAAGAATTAATTAATTATGATCGTGAAAATGTTCCTCCTGCGTATATTCAAAAAGTTAAAAAATACGTTGAAAATCCAGAAATGGCTGTTGAAGCGGTAGCTCGAGTTAGTAAAGCTGCAACTACTTTAGCCCAATGGGTACATGCTGTAGATATTTATGCCCGAGTAGCAAAAGAAGTAGAACCTAAGAAAGCCCGTTTAGCCGAAATGAATGCTAAATTAGATTCGGCGAATAAAGTATTAAAAGAAAAACAAGATGCTTTACAAGTTGTTCTTGATAAAGTTGCTGCTTTACAAAAAATGGCTGATGATGCTGAAGCAGAAAAAGCTCGCTTAGCTCATGAAGCACAATTAACCAAAGATCGATTAGAACGAGCAGGTAAATTAACTACCGGTCTAGCTGATGAAGGAGTACGTTGGAAAGCTAGTGTTGAACGATATGATGTACAAATTAATAATTTAATTGGTGATGTTTTATTATCGGCTGCTTGTATTTCTTATTATGGGGCATTTACTGGTGTTTATCGGGCGGAAATGGTAAATTATTGGTTAACGACTTGTCGTGGACGTAAGATTCCTGTTTCGGATGATTACAGTTTACAACAAACTATGGGTGATCCAGTTTTAGTTCGGGATTGGCAAATTAATGGTTTACCTACCGATGCTGTATCTACGGATAATGCTATTTTAGTTACCCGTGGTAAACGTTGGCCATTACTTATTGATCCGCAAGAACAAGCGAAAAAATGGATTAAAAATATGGAAGCACGAGCGAAATTAGCGGTTACGCGATTAAGTAATCCAAATATGTTACGTACTTTAGAATCATGTATTCGTATTGGTCAACCATTATTAATTGAAGATATTGGTGAATATTTAGATCCAGCTTTAGAACCCGTATTACAACGAGCTGTATTTAAACAAGGTGGACGATTATTAATTCATTTAGGAGATTCCGATATTGATTATGATCCGACCTTTAAATTATATATGACTACTAAATTACCTAATCCACATTATTTACCGGAAGTTTGTATTAAAGTTACGATTATTAATTTTACCGTTACTATGTCTGGTTTAGTAGATCAATTACTTGGTGCCGTTGTGAAAAAAGAACGTCCCGATGTCGAAAAGAAGAAAAATGATTTAGTGGTATCGATGGCGAAAGATAAAAAACAATTAAAAGATTTAGAAGATAAAATCTTAAAATTATTACGAGAATCCAAAGGTAATATCTTAGATGATAAAGTATTAATTGAAACATTGGCAGAATCGAAAGAATTATCCAAAGTTATTGCAGAACGTTTACGCGAAAGTGAAAAAACCGAAGCCGAAATTAATGAAATGCGTGAACGTTATCGTCCTGTTTCTGTACGTGGTTCATTAATTTATTTCGTTATTGCCGATTTAGCATTATGTGATCCTATGTACCAATTTTCCTTAGCTTATTTTACTTCGTTATATAATCGTTGTATTGATTTAGCCGAAAAATCCAATGATCTCGATAAACGATTACAAACCTTAATGACGTACTTAACTGCCGCAGCCTATAGTAATATTTGTCGTGGTTTATTCGAAACTCATAAATTAATTTTTAGTTTCTTAATGTGTGTACAAATTATGCGTGAAGCTGGTTTAATTGCGGATGCAGAATGGTCCTTATTATTACGGGGTGGTGGTATGGTTGTAAACAAAGATCCTAATCCAATGGCCGATATTTTATCCGAAACGGGTTGGAATTTTATTGCAGCATTAGAAAAGAATATGCCCGATAAATTTACTGGTTTAGCTCATCATATTGCTAATCCATCTAATTTACATCGTTGGCGTGAATGGGCAGAACATGCCGATCCTCATACTCAAAAATTACCCGAACCATGGTCCGAACAATTAAATCAAATGCAATTTATGTTAGTCTTAAAAGCTTTCCGTGAAGAAAAAGGTGTTTTTGCGGTAAAAGATTTCGTTGCTGCTAATTTAGGTCGTTCATTTGTAGAATCTCCACCAGTACAATTAGCGGAAGTTATGAAAGATACACGGGAAGATGTACCGTTAATTTTTATTCTTTCTACCGGTGCGGATCCAACGAATCAATTATTTGCGTATGCAAAAACGCAAAATTATATGTCTCGCTTGAAATTAATTTCGTTAGGTCAAGGTCAAGGTCCTCGTGCTCAACAATTAATTGAAACGGCTTGTAGTACAGGTGATTGGGTATTATTACAAAATTGTCATTTAGCAAAATCATGGATGCCCAATTTAGAAAAAATTGTTGATACTTTAGCTGAACGACGAGCTGGTACTTCGGATGCTGGTCCTATTAATCAAGATTTCCGTTTATTCTTAACATCTATGCCTGCTCCTTATTTCCCGGTTCCAGTCTTACAAAATGGCGTAAAATTAACTAATGAACCACCGAAAGGTATTCGAGCCAATTTAAATCGTTCTTTTGCTCAATTAGATACTTGGACACCATTTGAAAATTGTGATGGTAATTTTAGTGATGGTATGATGAAAATCCATGCTTGGAAAAAATTAGCTTTTGGTTTATGTTTCTTCCATGCTGTTTTACAAGAACGTCGTAAATTTGGTCCCTTAGGTTTCAATGTCGCTTATGAATTTAACGATTCGGATTTAGAAACGTCTATTGCGGTATTAAAAATGTTCTTAGTCGAACAACCTGATATTCCATGGGATGCTTTACGTTATGTTACGGGACAAATTAACTATGGTGGTCGAGTTACGGATGATTGGGATCGTCGTTGTTTAATGGCTATTTTAGGCCGCTATTATAGTACGGCTATTTTAGGGGATGATTATAAATTTTCTCCTTCCGGTACATATTATGCTCCACCGGTTGGTGCCTTAGATGTATATAAAGATTATGCTCAAGGATTACCCTTAAACGATAATCCGGAAATTTTTGGTTTACATATGAATGCCAATATTGCTTCACAACGTCGTGAAACAGGGGTATTATTAGATACAGTATTATCATTACAACCTCGTTCCGGTGGTTCTTCAGGTGGTCGTAGTCCAGATGAAATTGTTGGTGAATTAGCTACCGAAATGGAAACCGAATTACCTGCAAAATTATCTATGGAAGAAGCTGGAGCTGGTACATTTGTAATGAAAGGTGAACATATGGATAGTTTAGCTACGGTATTAAGTCAAGAAATGGAACGTTTTAATAAATTATTAAAAGTTATGGCCGGTTCTTTATTTGATTTACAACGTGCTATTCGTGGTGAAGTATTATTATCTGAAGAATTAGATAAGATGTATACTGCAATCTTAAATAATAAAGTACCGGGTAATTGGGAAGCGGCTGCTTATCCTTCTTTAAAACCTTTAGCATCTTGGGTAAAAGATTTACATTTACGTATCGCTTTTATGCGTAAATGGTTAATTGGTGGTCAACCTAGTGCTTATTGGTTATCGGGTTTCTTCTTTCCTCAAGGGTTTATGACCGGTACATTACAAAATCATGCTCGTAAATATGCGATAGCTATTGATACCTTAAATTTTAGTTTCCGTATGTTAGATGCTGATGGTCCCGATGATTTAAATCCAAAAGATGTACCGGAAGATGGTATTGTTATTTATGGTTTATTCTTTGATGGTGCTCGATGGGATAAACAAAATAAAACAGTCGCTGATAGTCGTCCAGGAGAAATCTTTGCTACGGTACCTTGTATTCATTTTATGCCTACTAAAGATTATAAACCTTCACCTAAAGAATATAGTGCACCAGTTTATAAAACTTCGGTACGAGCGGGTACGTTATCCACGACCGGTATGAGTACAAACTTTATTGTTACAGTTGAAATGCCCACAACTATTGATCCATCCAATTGGATCTTAAAAGGTGCAGCGTTATTAAGTCAATTAAATGATTAAATTAATTATTTAAAAATAAAATTATTATTTTTGCA
>Ga0255265_1000061_pt1 | contig 12613 bp, 1 predicted proteins | sample AtltaT_25_FD_183549 | JGI IMG/M metagenome (GOLD analysis project Ga0255265, IMG submission 183549) | Metatranscriptome of freshwater microbial communities from Altamaha River, Georgia, United States - Atl_Cont_RepA_0h (Metagenome... | ecosystem: Environmental > Aquatic > Freshwater > River...
CTTTATTTTCGAGTTGGTAACGGAGGTTTACCAGATTTTGGTATATTAGGATTCGTATTCATGTTATTAGTAGTATTTGTAGTGGAAGATTGCATGATACCGGTTTGCCCGATATTATTCGAATTCATTGTACTTGTACTACTAATACTTGGATTACGATTATTTTTTGTAGTCGTAGTAGTAGATGTATTACTATTTATCATTTCCGTTGTACTAAATCTTACAGAAGGTTTACTTGTTGTTGTGGTTCCCGAGGTAGTAGATACTAAAGATGATCGAGGTACGGCACCAGAAGTTGTAGTAGTTGTAGTGGTATTTTCATTTATAGAGGGTAAACGATTAATGGATGAACCATTATTATTTCCTTGTTTATTTGCCGTATGCCCTTGCACAATTGATGATTGTCGACTTGTAGTACCTTGACTACTCGTATATTGACTTGAACCATGCGATGATATCGAACCGGCATCTGATTCGGTTACATCAGGATCTAATCCCGCTCGTATTCGTATACGACGTAATTTTTCTCGTTCCCGTTCTTCTTCTTCTTCTTGTAATTTCATTCGTAATTCAGCACTTTTACGTTCAAATTCTTTTACGGCATCATTACTTGGTTCCGCAATACGATGTAACGCGGAACTACCCATTAAACCTGGTGGTAACGAAGGTATTTTATTTAGTACTCGTAAAGGAACGGTTTTATCATTTTCATTTAATACTACTTCATCATCTTTACCTAAAACATCTTCGACATTAACAATACCTGTTTCATATTTACCGGATACTTCAGCTTGAAATGCTCGAGCCGAGGTATGAGCATAACGTTGATTTAATAACACTTTTAAACGATCTTTACCAACGGGTAAATAATTAGTACCCGGATTACGTATATTAAAAAATGCTTTATCAGTACCTAATTTATCTAAATTTAATGGTTTACTAATAATAGTTTCATCATCTTCTTCTTCATCATTATCTTGTATAGTTTTACCACCGGTAGCTTTAGCTTTTGCTTCTTCTAATGCTTTACGATGACGTTCTTCTTCTTCTTCTTCTTGTAATTCAAACGCTAATTCGGCTTCACTTTTATTTTTAGCATCACGATCACCTTTAGCTAAATTATTAAATTTATGGCGATTACTAGTTACCGAATTACCAATACGTTTACGAATATCATCATCATCAAGTAATCGAGCGGTACCAACGGCAGCACGTAAATGAGCGGTTTCATTTTTTTCTTTCGCTAATTTACGATCCCGGAAATAACGTCGAACCGGATTTTGACTATAAAATTCTTGTATCATATCTTCAGCTTCATTAGAACGATAGAATTTCATAAAATCTAATAATTCTTGACGTCGTTGGAAGACTAATAAACGTCCCATATATCCTCGCCAACAAGCTTGAATACGAGTAGCGGCATAAATACGTAACGCGGTAAATTCATCATGAGCACGTTTACGACGTTTGAAATCATCTAAGGTACGCCGAACACGATATCCTCGGTAACAACATTGAATACGTAATGCTGCTTTATTTTGTCGACGACGTTTACGTTCTTTACGTACTTTTGCCATACGTTCCGCTGTTTCGATCGCCGTTTGTCGGGCGGCCATAGCAGCAAATCCAGCTGACGCTCGTGCATTCGCCATTGCTTTTGCTGTTTCACGTTTTAATTGGGCTTTATCAGCATTAATCATTCGTTGACGTTCTTCCGTCATTGCCGAACTTGTTGAGGATAATAAGCCTAAATTACGTGGTTGAATCGCATCTTTATTTGCAGATAATAATGATGCCGCTTCAGCATCCCCACCAAATGAACTTTTTAATTTCGCTAATTGATTCATAATACGGAAATACATTAACGCTAATAAGAACATACCGTATCGTAAGGCAGTTTCCGTCATTTCCATAGTATGTAATACTTTCGCTTGAGCTTCGATAGCTTGACGAATTGCCGCACGAGCTTCCATCGCATACGCTAATCCAGCGGTTCGCATTTCTTGGGTAGTTCGAACTCCGGAACCAAGTGCTTCCGGAGCTAATGCTAACATACCGGGAGCATAATTGGTTTTTAATATACTTAATTGTAAACCGGTTGCTTTATTAGAGGCACCAGGACGTTTATCCGGAATAATTGCATTACTTAAGGTATTCGTTTGATTAATAGCTGTCATCAGAGTAGGTATACCGGTCATTCCTGTATTGATGGGCACCGGTGGAGGTTGCATAAATTGTTGTACCGAAGAAGTTGCACTTTGAAATTGATTCATGGCTGCATTACCTACCGTTAAATAGGCGTGTAATGCATTTTGTTGCTGAATTTGGGCACGTAATCGTTGCGCATGTTCTTCATTTTCTACACGGAAAAATCCGGCAGGTAACGCGGTAGGTTGTGTATTCATGGATGAAGGTGCACGATGACCAGCAAATGGTCCATTAATTTCCATAATTTCTTCTTCTTCCGGAAGTTTCGTAACTGGTCGAGTAGTAACTGAACCATTCATGGTACCTTGTGGTGCAAAAGCAGAATACACTAACGATAATGGAGTAGTTGAAGAACCCGGTATCATCGGAGGAGCGGTGGATATAACATTTTGCGTATTTGCGTACGATGCTACGTTATTCGTAGGTGCGGATATACTTTGACCAGTTATCGACATAGTTACTAATCCATATTTTGCTAAACCGGTAATCGCTTCAATATTACTCGATGCAGCAGTACCTTCTAAGGGAATTAATCCTTTTCCAGCATCTTGAGCACGGGCACGAGCAGAAGGTCCTTGGGTAGCGTATACTTTGGCCACAGCCGAAGTCGCTTCAAACGGTCGTAATGGACGATCCTGATTTAAAGAAGGTACATATCCGGCTACAATTTGGGTACTTTTACGTTCACCAAAATACCATCCTTCTAACATATATTCTAATGCATCTTCAATTAATGATGCCGCTACTTGTTTTGCAACAATACGATTACTTTCCGCTTCTAATTGTACAATAGCATTCGAACGCCAGGTTTGTTGGGGATAACCATGTAAAGCTACCGTAGTAACCGCTTCTTCATTAGTGCTATAACAACCATGTAATTCTTTATCTACTTCAGCTAATCGTAATAACGATTTTAAGGCTGCTAATTCATAGGATAATTCAAAAACTATATCAGCTTTTGTTTGTTTTGCTGGACCACCTCGTAAAAAGGATAATGTTAATTCGGAACGAACGAATGTTGGTAAACGTCGATCAAGATGGCGAGGTTGTTCCGCATCTGGTATTCGTCGTACACGGAATAATTCGCGTTCTACTTCTGTTTTTCGTTCTTTGACTGGTTCCGGATCAATGCAACTCGTCCATGCGCAAGGTACAGTACGACAAGCTCGACACATACCGGGAGGTAAAGGACCATCATCCCCTAATAAAAATTTTCCATCTTTATTTTTACTACCTCCTCCTCGACCAATAGAAGCTGCTAATGCTCGTTCTAATCGCGCATCTTGTTTACGTTTTTGAGTAATAATACCTAATCGTCCAGCGATAGCTTCTGTACCAGCTCCACGAACATTTTGTAATTCTAATTTTTTCTTGGCACGTTCCGCTAATAATCGTGCTTTTAATCGGGCTGCCCGTCGCGGTGTCATGGGTTTATCAGGATCACCCCATAAAGTAACTCCTCCTAATTCTTTTATCGGATCATTTGGATCATATTCATAATCTCCTCCGCCATAACCGGTATCACCTTCTTCCAATAATTTATCTCCATGTATAGGTTTACCAATTTTAATATCACTTTTATCTTCTTCTTCTGTATCTTTCGCAATAAATCCATCACCTTTCCAAGCACGAAATTTATCTGCTTTGGCAGATACTTTTTCGCCCATAGTAGCACGAATAGCAGCACGGGCTCGACGTTCCGCAGCTTCTTCCGCGGTTAATAATACTTTTTTACCTTGTTTAATAGCTTCGGCTTCTGCTGCTTCACGACGAATAACTTCTTCTTGAGCCATACGTAATATAGCTGCTTCTCGTTGTTTACGAATTTTTTCGGCTTCGATCGCTGCCGCTTTTGCTGCATCTACTGCGGCAGCATCGGCAGCTTCAACTAATAATGCTCGTTCAATAGCTTCACGTTCATAAACTTGCGCTAATAATACCCGATCTAATTCCATTTCTAATTGATCACGTAAAACATCAATATCAAAACGTTGTTCTTGACCATGTAAAATAGCACTATCCATATACGGACGATTACAAGCATTGGCCCGATCAATTTCGGATAATAAATCACGTGCTCGTTCATCTACATCCGCTGAAACAACCCCACCTAATACATTCGGATTTACCGCTTGTGCATGTTGCATATTGGATAATGTTTTCGCCCACATAGCTTGTAAACGTTGTGAACGTTCTTGTAATACTCGTCGTAATTTAGCAGGAGCACCGATAGGAATAGGTACTGCCGATCGCGCTACTGCAAAAGGTGCACCAACAGCTTGAAATCGTTTCATCGAAGTAAATGCTTGCGCGGCAAGAGCTAATGCTTCTGGAGAAGAATTATTATTAATATTATGAATAAAGGTACCCGATTTTTCATCAAATACCATATCTCCAGCACTTCCTCCTCCTAAACCAGTACCGATAGTTACGCCTAATCCGTTAATATTACTTCCTCGATTACCAGTTTTTAATGCATTATTACCGGGCATCATGGGAGCATGATCATGGTATGTCGCAATTAATTTACGTATATTTCGTTCTACAGTATTTAATTGTTGAATAGGAACCGATATAATTCGTAATAATTCATCTCGATTGTATTCACATACCGGTAAAGCTTTATCTAATAAACTAGCAAACATCGATGCTTTTTCTTCACTAATACTACGTAATGCTAATGCCGCTGGTTCACGACTCCATCCTAATCCACCTTCAATCGCTGGACGGCCAATATCTAAACCAGATGCTAAGGAATAAGCTTCTTGTTTCTTTTTCTTAATTTTTTCATTTAAAAATTCATCCGTTTGACTATATTCTAAACCTATTTCTGTATTATTGGTAACCGCTTCTAACGAATGACGAATTGCTTCTTCCGCTTTTGCTGCTTCGGTCATTAATTCTGTACCTTCTTTCATCATAATTTCGGTCGTTTGTTTACCTACATCACGTTGATTACCTCGCAATCCTTCTTTATCTTCGGAAGATAAATACATAGCTCGTAAAATAGCTTTAGGAGGAGCTTCTAAATCGTAGCGTACAATAGCACCATCCGCATTAGCAGTTTCTTGTTGAAGAGGATTAGTAATTATACCACTACTAGACGTACCATTTGCAATAGTTAAATCGGTAGATGTCGTTGTAGTTGTACCAACCGTTAAAGTATTACTTAATGTATTCTTTTTTCCTACTTCTGCTTTTACGGTTAATGCTAATTGTTGTGCAGTTTGGTTCACTGCATCATTACGTAAATCTTCATCATCATCTTCATCTAATTTTGATGCTCCACGTAATTTTTCAGCACCTAAAGCATATAAATCCGGATTTAATACACGATCTAAAGACATCCATCGTTTTTCTTCTTCATTCAAATCTTCAATACGTTTACGACGTACTGTTTGGGCAGGGGTTGGTGCTAAATCAACAATTGTTTCACTTAATGCTAATTGCGACCATAATAAAGCCCATGGTCCATATCGTACATAAAAAGTTTCTTCATCATCTGGACAAGGATAATAGTAACGATATTCAATACCACGTTTACGAGTACCCATTAAATTACGTACTACCGCTAAACTTGTTCCTTCGGGTGGACCAGGAGGTAAACCATCAGGACCAGTTAATATTAAACCACCGGTATTGGGAACTGCAACATTCGACGTTGCTGAACCATTCGATGGTGAATTAGACATAGATGAACCACTGCTCGAACCGGTATTTACATTACTGATACTATTATTGGTATTATTATTATTATTACTTCCTTGTAAACGATCCATGGCTTCTTTACGAATATTACTATTATCATCATTACGTTTACTGTCGGTAAGTACCGAACCTGATAAATTTAATAAATCATTGATATTACTAATCCCCATATCTAAGAATATATTATCACTTTGTAATCTTCCTTTGGTACCGGATTCTTTATCTTTTGTAGGATGATAACAATTTGGTAATGGTAATAATCCAGTTACTGGATCATTAAATGCAATATTCATCGCTTCAACTAATTGGGGCATATGACGACTATATTCTTTGGCTTGTAACATAATCATGGATAATTCACCTTCCCGACGTACTTTTGTTTCCATTAATGCATCAATACCATCATTAATATCATTATATTCTCGACGACGGGTATGTAATGCTCGAACTAAATTAACAAATTGTTTATCTAATTTTGCTAAACGACGTTGAACAATAATACGTACCGTTTCTGTAATATCGATACGTTGACGTTTACGACGAGCAATGGCCACCGCTTGGGCTTTGGGATCTTCAATTTTTACTTCCGTTTTTACTTGTTTTTTATCCCTTTCAAATTCTTGGAATATTCCTGCTTCTTGAACTAAAATTGATTCATTTTTCTTTTCTTCTCCTTCATCTTCATCTTCATTTTCACTATCATCATCATTCATTGCTACATCTTCAGCTGCCGCGGCTAATAATTCATCTTTTTTGGCTTGTGTTTGAAAATCATCTTCATCATCACTACCTAATTCTCCACGAAGCATACTACCATTTTCTAAACCGGCTCGTAAACGATTCATTTGTCCTTGTAATAATTGTAATTTTTCATCACTTGTTTGAATTAAATGTCCCACTAATTGTCGTTTACGCGTACCTAAACGAATAGATGCTACCATATTGGCAATATCATGTCGAGCCGAATTAATTAAATGTTTCGAAGCTGCTGCTGCTCGGATGGCACCTTCGGTAACTACATGAGCAGGATACGCTAATCCACAAACGACCGAAATAGAATAGGAACCGGGTGATAAACCGGTAATAGAAACTACATATTTACCGGGTACAACAGGACAATGTAAAGGTTCATGACGAATAACTAATCGTCCAAAACCTTCAATACTATTGGGAGCACACTCGGATGTAACCGCATATCCTACCGGATGACGCATAGTCGATAATACTTGATCTTGTGGTAGGGATGGTAATAAATCCGTGGGAGGATACCGAGCTAATGGAGGGGTTTGAGAAGGATGATACGTTAACGGACGACGAAGATACCGAACTTTACGATTAATATTGGTTTCATCACCAATTCCTGCTCCGGAGGATATACCCACACCAATTGGTATATGAGAACCACGATCAGCTTCAAAATTAGCAGAAGGAAAAGTAGGAAACATATTCGAGGATGGATCATGAGGATTCGGTTGTGAATCATCATCTTGTCCAGGTTTTTTCACGATAACAAATCCATCGGCATCATATTGATATTCCGCTTCGGCCGCCGGATCATGTTCCACCGTATGTTTCGTAGTTGTTGTAGAGGTAGGTTTGGGACTTGCTACCGGAGTACGATCAGTTTTAATTCCCTTTTTGGAATTAGGAGAAGCAATATTTGAAAATCGACGACTATGATTACGTTTATTTGCTGCATCGGCACTACGAGGACGACGAGGAGGTTTATCTCGTCGGGTAGTTTGATATGTATCAGCAACTAAACCACGACTTACTGCACGTGCATTTAGTTGCGTTTTAATGTATTGTTCATTCGCTTTTTCTTGTGCTTTACGCCAGGATGGTACAATAGTATTTTCCAATTCCACACTGACATTCGCCGGAATACCGGTTGCTTCTAATACCGTTTTGGTACCATACGATGGAGCATTACGTATCGTTGCAGTAGCGATATCATCCGAACCTAAACTTTCTTCGCGAAATAATTGATCTTGTACTTCATGCGATGGACGAGCACCCGGTTCATTCGGATTGTCAGCAACAGTACCATCCGGTCGAAGATAAACCTGTCGTGAACGTTGTAATTCAATTTTTGTATTTACATGTCCAGCTAATGTAGATGTACCACCACCAACCGTAGCATTAACAGCTAAATCATTTTGAATATCTTTTATATTAAAAAACCATCCTTCAGGTTTACGTAAAGCTAAATTACCTTCAATACGTTTTACCGTATTTTCTCCTACAATCCGTGTATGACGTTTATGGCGAGCATACGTTCGTCCAGTAGATAATACATCCCCTCGTAATGTATAAACTTCTGGATCCGAAAGATTGCCTTGTTCTTCTTCATTCTCACTACGATTTTGTTCTTCGGGAGGTAAATCTGCCATATCAAACGTACCATCCGCACGCATTTGTAATACGGGTTCTTCCGGTGCTGCCGTACCATCCATTAATAATGGTACTGCTTTATTTGTATTGGAAAATTGATTTTTTGATTTATCACCTTTACGATTTACTAAACGGGCTAATGCAACGGGATCTACATCATTCGGATGTAAAAATGCTTTGCGAACAAACGAAGTTGGTCGAACTGGGGGAAGTCCTCGGGGTCCTTCTAACGAATCTAATGTATGATTACCTACGCTTTGTGGCCAACCAGGTAATTCGACGATACGTCGACCTAGTTCATCTTCACCTTCTATTAATGTTCCTGCGATTTCATTCGAGGGTAAAGGACGAAGAGGATATTGTTTCATGGCGGTCGCATCCATCGCATATAAATGAGCATTATTTTGCATACGTACACCAGTATTGGTACTATTTGGTCGACTTGTATTCGATAAAACGGATAATCCACCTTCGGAACTTGGTCGAGCATCCATAGTATGTAAAGGTTCGTAAGGATTACGAGGTAAATTCATCGACGAATTTAATCCTGAATTTAAAATATTGGATGGTAAATGAGATGGAGATAAAGTTGATGATTGTAAAGCTCGTTGTAAAGCGGGAGAATTGGTATCATTCGGATTAAACGGATGTGAAGATCCTTGTACAACGGGACGAACAACTTGTCGTGAACCGAATGCAGGAAGATGAGTCGTAGAAGATAATCCATTATTCATCGAATCATCCATATTTCCCGTATTATCTGATACATAAAATGGAGCTTGTAAAATTGGCGCTGTATGAATTACTTTACCATCAAATGTACTAATATGTAGCATCGGTGGTGCCATCGTTCCATTATTATTATTCATGGGATCATTATTCATACCCATCGGAAAACCACGATTACCAAATCCATAAATATCCGGATTAATAGGTGTACCATCACCAAAATTCAAATTATTTGGTGTAGGAGCATAAATCGGAGGTGCATATACGGAATTAGGTTTATAAGGATTATCAGGATGATCATCCATAGAAACATAAGCTTCGCGATAAACACCGGCAGTTAATTTACCTAATACATACGCTCGATTTACAAAAGAACCATGATAAGCTATCGTAATTGTCATATCCACAACTACCGGTGTAGCACCGACAATCCCCGTTTCTAGTTCAGCCTGAGTACGTAATCGATCACTTTCCGGTACCGCATTTTGTAAAATATCCGCGATCGAACCATCAATTGGTCCTTTTTTGGATTGAGGAGAACGGTTAAACGCTTGCTGTTGTGGAACTTTACCTTGTCCTTCCGAACGAGAAGAAGATTGATCACGTCCCGTTTTACGACCGGTCATTCGACCCGTTTTCATTTTGTTACCTTGATTACTACGTTCGGTATTCCGCTGAGTGGATGGAGAACGTAACGTTTCTCGTGCGGTTGCGGTACCAACTGCATCCTTAACACCTTTTCCTTTGGTTTTATCATCTTTTGGTTCTTGTTTCACGACATGTTGGGGAGCTATACCTTTAATCTGGGCTTCTACTTGAGCAATAGCCGCTAAATCTACATCGCTGCGGGTTGATAACCACGAAGGTTGCATACCTAAACCAACCGAACAAGACGTTGCGGGTGCTAATAATGCCGAAGGTGGATCTACAATCGGTTGATCAATTGAAAATCCACCATTACCATTATTTGCATTCAGTGCTGGTAATGGTTGATCCGGTTGCATATTCGGTATCGGTGAAGCACGAGGACCATAACCTACAACATCATATACGGATCCCGGAATTTCAAACGTATGATCAACCGTTATACCGGGACGTAAAGGTGCGTCATTAATCGAGAAAACTTCTAAAACATGATTGGCCCGAACCAATGCTACACCGTTCGCCGATAATGCAGCTACTGCGGCTGTATTACTATCATCACCATCTGGATATACCATTGCTAATTCTGATGAATAATCGATATCTTTACGTTTCCGTAAATCTAACGCTAATGATTCAATAGCTTCGGCCGTTTCTGCTAATCCAGAAACAATCGGAGTGACCATCGATAAAGCGGTACGATATACCCATTCACCTCCATCACTACCGTAGGCTCGTAATAATAATTGAGCTCGACGATCTTTTCGATTACGAATTAATGCAGAAGGAATATCTAATAAATGTAATAAATCCGCACGTGAATATCCTAAACCAATTGTACCACCGGGTGGACGTAAACGAGCACCTTCCGTTTGTACCCCTTTTGCTCCGGGTAAACGAGGAATAATTTCTTCCTCACTACTTTCATCATCATCCGAATGTTTTTCTTCTTCTTCTTCCACATACGTCGGATCGGTACCGGTAATATTGGTCGATTTACGGGAAGGTTGCATATCTCCTAAACTAGAAACATTCGATTGAAAACTACCAGCGGATTTTTTATCATCTGTAGCTGTACCATTTTCTCGTCGTTGTTTACGTAAGCGTTGTAATTCTTTTCGTCGTTCTCGTTTTTCATACGCTGTTTCGGCTTCTTGTTCTGCTTTATCCGTCATACGACTATTAAAAGCAAATACTTTTCGAAAAATTTTTCGTACAGCTTGACCAAATGCTCCTTCCGTTTTTCGAATACCTTCGGCAGATAAATTAGAATCATAAGTATCTAAACCAATATCGGTATCATTCGCATTAATGGGACTAGCCGAAGGAGAACGATTAGTGCCGTTAGAATTTTCTGGTTGATTATTGGTAGATGACGATGATGATGTTCCACCAGCTTGTTGTTGTTGCTGTTGTTGTTGTTGTTTTGCAGCAATAGCTGCCGCGGTAGCTTCCGCTAATTTTTTTCCGTTTTTCTTCTCGTTCACGCATTCGTTTTTGATATTCAGTTTCTCCTCGAGATGCTTCATCAATTGATCCTGGTCGTAAAACCATTGGTGAACCTACTGGTACCGAAGGTGGTTCTCCCAAATATAAATGCGGTCGTAATATACGATCTAAACTAACCCAATCTCTTTCTTCATGAGTACGTAAGGTCGGAAGTTTGGTTCGTGCGATATACCCACGCGCTACGGCAGCTAATGCAGCAGCCCGTGCTCCCGATTCTTGATCCCGTAATCGTTCTTCATCTTCACCTTGACCATGTAAAAAAGTAGCTAATAATGCTTGAATTCGTAATTCCCCTTTACTATGTACATAAGCTAATGCTTGTAATGGACTAATTGGTAATGAAGCTAAACGAAATAAAGTACTTTTGGGGATATTTGTTTTATATAATGGATCGGTACTATATTGTTCATTATCTTCTTTACTACAATGGGCATATAATTTTGGATGCATACGACGATCTAAAGCAATCCAACATTTTTGACGATTTGTACGATCAAAAGCTGGTCGCCAACGAGTAATCATTGCATATTTTGCTTCCGGTACTAACCGTAATCCTTTTTCATCCATTTGTTCTCCAATATTCGGAGCTACAAAGCGAAAAGGTCGTCCCTTTCGAGGATCAAAATTATTTGTAGCCGAAGTATTCGAACCCGGTGGAGGTGGCGGTGGAGGACCATTACCATGATGACCGGTTGGTGGACGACTATTATTTCGACTATTATCCGCTGAAGGCACGTTCGATCGTTCGACCGTTTCTTCCATACCTTGTAACAATCCTTTTCGTTTACTATTTCCACCATTATTACTACGCATTAATAATAATTTACGGGAGGAACCAGATTTTGATGATAAGGAAGAAGTAGACGAATTATTATTATTATTCATTAATGATCGTGATAAAAAGGGTGGTACCGGACGATTGGTCAACATGGGTGGTGGAAGTGGTATAGAAGAAGATGATGATGATAAATTATTATTATTACGATTATTATTATTTTCATCATCTTCTTTACGTTCGGGTTTCGTTGGATAAAAATTATCATCCTCATTTTCTTTCATTTTACTTTCTTTATGTTCATTATTGGATTCTTTGGATTCTTGTATAAAAGGAGTAGAATCAACAAATGCTGCACTACCCCGTCGATACATGGTTGTAAGTCCACTCGTTTGACGGGCAAGCATAAACCGATTCATATTTGGACGGGATGCATGCGATGCGGAAGTTTCTTGATGTTTACTTTCCAATTGGGCTTGTTTCTTTTGTCGATCAATATCATCATCATCATCATTCGTTCCGGAAGTACCAGGACGAAATGATGGTGGGGGCGGAGGAGGAGGAAAATTAGATGATGTAGTTGCATTGGATCCCATGGGATTCGCTTCGTTCCTTTCGACCGGTTTTTCCCAAGGTAAACGTTCTAAC
>Ga0255265_1000063_pt1 | contig 12573 bp, 1 predicted proteins | sample AtltaT_25_FD_183549 | JGI IMG/M metagenome (GOLD analysis project Ga0255265, IMG submission 183549) | Metatranscriptome of freshwater microbial communities from Altamaha River, Georgia, United States - Atl_Cont_RepA_0h (Metagenome... | ecosystem: Environmental > Aquatic > Freshwater > River...
GGAATTATAAAACATGCATGTATAAACGAATTAGTATATAATAACTTCTCAAATTTAATAAATTTCCTTAATAATTCGAATATAACGTAGAAGTAAATAATATAATATAATAGATGAAAATCTTTTGTTCTTATTGTAGTTATCGTTCATATATCGAAGTTCAAGTCCCTTAATTTAATTATTAGAAAAGTATCCAAATTATAATTGGTTATAGTATATATTTACAAATCATAAAATAATTTATATTCGAATATTATTGTGATAATTCATAACACTAATTCTATAATTTGAATTGTATCCGAATACATTAATTTATTACCGTAAATATAATGAATAATAATAATAACTATTATATGGATAATTAAATTGTCATGTAATACTATAGTAAAAACAAAAAAATAATTAAAGAAAGCTATAATCGAAAATTTATACACTAGGAATAATAACTATTATCATATAATCGAAACTACTATAAGTAATAGTTGGAAAAGAAACATTATTAAATATATATCATCATATATTTAATTATCGATACTATTATATTATTTAATACTTATGTGAACTTAACCTTCTAAAATCATGGAACGTAATATTCCTTATATATATAAAAGCCTACTGGAACAATATCAAAGTATTGTAACACATATAAAATAACGAATTTAAAAAAATTGTATCTTTCAATATAAAAAAAAAATAAATGTAAAGTAAAACAGCAAACGAAAAATAGAAATAAAATAGTATGGTAGATAAGAAAAATCCTAAAAAAAAAATACTGATTAATTACTATACCCCGATATATTGGATATAAATCCAAAATCATGGATATGGAGAAAAAAAATATATATTAATAGTATTATTTTCTATCCTTTTTTTGGTATATCATCACTACCGATTGTAGCCGTTGGTTTAAAGGATGATTTTTTTACCGGAGAATCAATTAAACGTTTATTTTCACGGGAATCAGGAGAAGAAGCACCTTTCATAGAAGGAGAAGCAGCTCCTCGCATAGATGGTGAATTAGCTAAATTACGATAAAGTTCTTCTTCATCGACATAATCAGCAGCATTAACTGATTCACCACGGAATGCAGCTTCTGTCATACGTTTAACTTCAGGACCATACGAATTGTATTGATTTTTCATTTCATTAACACGTTCAATTAGTTCCGCATAAGTACGTTGATATACATACCAAAGTTCATTTGGTGGTGGTTCACGCATAGCACGAATAGCATCAGCAGCCGTCATTTCACCACTTTGTAATTGTTTTTCAGTCTTGGCACGTTCTTGATTTAAGAACATAGGGTTAGTAGATCCTTGAATATCACCAACATTGAAGGATTCATTACGAGGACTTTTACTGAACGAAGTTTTATTAGGAGAAGATGGATCACTACCTTTCGATTTCGCAATTTGCGCAGCACGAGCAGCAACACGACGACGTTGGGCTTCGGCTGACATAATCGAAATTTCGGTAATAACGACTACAGCGAAATAGATAATACTAGCAATAATTACAATTAAGACAACCGCAGTGACGGCATCACGAGCACTAGCATAATACGCATTTTTGACAGCGTTAGTTGAAGTATTTGAAGCATACATAATACCCATTAAAGCAACAATTACCGCAGAGAATAACATAATTTCTTCAACTGTATTATAATTGAATAACCAATTACGTAATACACCTAAAATAGCTTTACTATCTACTTTACCTTCATTATTTAATAAATTACGACGAACAATTTTACGACCACGTGATTCAATACCAGAAATAGTAGCACGAAGACGAGCATGAACAGGGGAAGAGAATGATAAACGTTCATGTTGTTTTAAGACATCTTCACAATCAGCTGGACTCATATAAGGATAATAAACTACTTGAGCAGCATAAGCTAAGAACATAATTAACATAGCAGCAGCAAGTTGGAAAGAAGGATTTTTATTGAATAAAATATACGTTGCAGCGATACAGAATTTACGAACAATAATGATAAACGTCCAGAAGTATAAATCAGGTTTAAATTGATAATAAGTACGACTCCATCGTTTACGTAATTGATAGCAATGAGGATTAGTTAAACGATCAGAACCAACACCTTTGGCACGGAGTAATTGATCTTCCATAACAGCTTCACGATTCTTGTATAAAAGATAAAGTAATGCTGAAGGATAACCAGCAACATAAACAAGCGCAGCGATAATACCAGCAGGTAAAAGTACTTGTTGAGAACTACCAGGTTTATAACATTCTTCAAATACCGCAGTTAAATAATATTTACCATCAGGAGGATCCGTAGGAGTACAATTGAAAATATCTAATACGTTACGAGTTAAATAGATATACATAACGTACATAAGTAATAAAACGGATGAAGCTAAAGCAGCACCTTGATTAAGGAATTTAACACGTTGACCTTTAATAAAGGCTTTATACGAAGCAGTTACACCAGTAACTAAAGCAAAGAAGAATGTAATGGCAATTGGTAAAGCCATAATGAAGGACCATTTTTGTTTAAAGGCTAAGTTAGGTACAATACATTCCGGAGCAACAATTTCAATGTTTAAGTTGAAAGCTGATAAAACATGGAATAATTCTTTTAAGATAGGTGGCCAAGCTACTTTAGATTGAGCAAAAATAGCGATAACTTGGAAGTAATCAACACCAATCGCGATAAAGGCTAAATTGATTTTACGTTTATTTAAGAAGTACGCTAATGCACCACCAAACATTACTAACATAGTAAAACCAATAACTAATGCCCAAGGAGAATCTGGACATTTAACACATTCATTAGCACGTTTATAGAAACCATCGTTACAAGTTGCACAACGGAAATAAGGAGCAACTGATTTATAAGGATCGGAACAAATATTTGCACCTAAACAAGCTTCAGGAGGTTCACAAGGTACAATACATACATCACGTCCAGGATAACGATTCATGATTTCTTCCGGACAAATATCGTACATACCCGTTGTTTTACGATCCGTAGAGTTTAAGTTATACCAACCGATAACGGGAACAGGGTAAGTATGTGTACCTCCATCAATTTCACTTTGGGTACCAGGAACAATTAAATCAGGATCAAAACCAGCACATACAGAACCTAAAGGACATTCAGCACAGAATTCACCATAGCGACCGAAGGAACCAGTCCATGGACCAGCATCATAAGTATGATAATCTTTACGACCACCTAAACAAGCAGTAAAAATAGCAGCAAAGGAAGTATCAGGAGTATAACCAGTTTGACCAGCAACAGTATAAGAAACATTTTTACGACCAACCGGTAAATCAGGTAATACAACTTCAAGAGTATCTTGATTATAACGAGAAACACGTTCTACTGATACTGTAGGTTGACCATTAACAAATACTTCAACAAGTTTTTCTTCAGCAGTCCATTGTTGTTGTTGTTGGAGAACTAATGAACCAAAGTTAATACCGGATAAAGTAACAATATTTGTAACACCACCACCGACTTGTAATACTGGATTATCAGCAGAAGCGGTAACTTTAGGAGGATCATAGTGGAATTTAACAATATTTGATGTAACGGAAATTACTTTCTTTTGTAAAGGATTAGCAACATCTGGTTCTTCATCGTAAATTGTAACAGATACCGATCGATTAACACCAATACCACCAGCAGATAAGAAACGGATAGAATTATGAGCATGAGTAATAACACCACCTTGATAACAAGTTGCAGTAACCGGGGGAATATATCCTTTGGCATCTAAAGCAGAACTAATACAAGAACGGAAGAAATTAATGGCCATCACTGCAGTTGGTGGACGAGCAGCTTTAAGATACGTATCTAAATCAACAGGTAAATAGGCAGGGAATAAATTGGCAGCAACGTTCGCATTAGAAGTATCAACGGCAGCCGCACCAAAATTAATACCAGTAATAGTTATTAAATCACCACCGTTTGTACCACCATGATTAGGACTTAATTGAGCAGTAATATTTGGTGCAGAATAACGGAAAATAAATGGTACGGCAGGTATTTGAGAAGCAACGAATGGAATAATATCATAACCACCAATACCAGGAGGCATAATAAATCGAATAAATGTATGATTCCATGTATCAATAGCAATAATAGGAATTTCACCTTCACCTAAATAATCCATACGAGCATTACAAGTTAATGGAGCTAAACGATCACGATTACGCCAAGCAACGAATAAACAATGTTTAGTATAATCAGCGATACCAAAATTATCACCTTGTACATCAACTAAATAACCACCCGGAGTAGCTCCATTAGCTTCTGCAGTATATGCGGTATTGTTAATAGTAACGGTAGAAATGGTTGGTAAGGAATAATGGAATGCAGCAGCAGCCGACCATACTTGCGTATTAACAGTAACATCGATACTTTTACCCGAACCAGAACCTTCCGCTAAAATACAAGTAGCAAAAGTAGAATTATAAGAAATTACACCGGTACAAGGTTGACTACCGATATTTACTATCGGAATACGATAAACACCTAAATTCTTACCTTGAATTCGAATAACATCACCACCAGCGGTACGACCTTCAGGAGAGAAATACGAGACAGTAGGAGGATAATAATTAAAGACAATAGGATATTGTATAGCGGTATCTTGTCCACCAACATTAATAAAGAAAGTAAATCCTTTACCATCACCTTTAACGGAAGTAAATTCTAAATAAGTATGATTAGCGATCGTAGAATTGTCTCGATTACTGCAAATCGATTGACCTAAGTATAATTGAGGACCTTCAGCCATATAAATGCTAGGACAAATACCAAAGTTCAAACCAGAAATACGAATTCGAGTACCATCATTAGGAACGACCATCGTAGAAGCACCAAATACGTAATTAGAAGAAACCCAGGAACCATCTTCTTGTTGAATACTGTATGAAGAAATTGAAGGAGGATAGTAAGCAATCATAACATCAGTATTTGAACCATCATTATCACGACGAATAATTAAAGGATTCGATATACCTTCACCTTCAGGAATACGACAATAGAGAGTCCATACAGTATCAGCATTAATAGTACCAGGAGGAGCATTAGGAGTAACATAATAAGAAGAATTTAAGACCATAGTTGTTCGCATAGTAGGAATATAAACTTCCGTACCTTCTAATGTTAAAATAGGACAAGAACGAGAACCAACGAAGGCAGTTAAATTATTAACCATTGAAGATAAATGTTTAATAGTAAAACCAATAACTGCTCCACCACGAGTATCAAATGGACCTGGGGTACCAACTAAGTTACCGATTGATGGTGACATATCATAATAATCATAATCATTAGAAATATGTGGTACATCAAGTCCAGTAACGAAAGATTTACCAACTGCATTAATACGAACAGTACCGGTAGATTCCGAAGTAAAGACAATAATCTTTTCATGACTCCAGGAGAAAATTACACCCCAATTCGTCCAAGGATTTAAATTATTAGGACGACCTTCAACTAAACGTTTAATGGCATCATTAGTTTGTGATTTTGCGGGACCAAAGTTTTTACCTAAAATAGTTAAGGCATAAACATTAGGAGTAGCAACTAAATCAAAATTACTACGAACAAAATCGGCAACAATAGTACCGTTGGCACGAATAGCATCAGGAGTTTGTACAATAACAGCAGAAATACTAGGAGCCGTGTAAGAAAATGAAGAAGTACCCAAGATAGCTGCGGAAACGACACGATATCCGGTGGGTTTACCTCGTTCATAAACTACAACGCGAATAGCACGATCAGCAGAAAGACCTTGAGGTAATAAGAAAGTAACCGTATGCGATGAACCAGGAGTATGTTGTGCAGCACCGACAGGATCAGTCCATGTAGGAACCATACTTTGTAATGGAAGGAAAGGAGATTGAGAACTATCTTCTGCATTACCGAAAATAACGCTAACTTGAGCTTGACTGTCTAATAATGAAAAATCACGACCGACTATGGTAATGGTAGTGGGTGCTTGAGGAGTAGGATCCGTATCAGCAACCGTAGGAGTAACCGATAAAATAGTAGGTACACCATAACTAAAAACATCGTCAGAAGCTTCTGATTCTTGATCCGCAACCGTAACAGTCATTCGTAAATTTTGACCAAAACCGGGTCCTAAAGTTATTTTAATTGTTTCATGATCAATAACGGTAAAATCACGAGCTAATTGTTCGACACCGTTTAAACCATAACGAACACTTTGTACATAACCAAAACAAGGATCAGAATTACCAGGACCACGACAATTGAGACGAGGACCAAAGTTTACACCTTTTACGTACATGATTGTACCACCATCAGTAGTAGCAGCAGTAACGGGAGATGAACCGTCCGAAGCAGTAATTAATTTAATACGAGGACGATCATAACCGGTGGCAGGGAAGGTTGAAATTTGTTCATCAACGGTAATTACCCATTGTAAATCAGCACCAGCACCACGTTCGGTAACACAGGATAATACTTTATGAGGCGTTGTCATAGTACAATTCGTACTTGGGATATAGGTTAAGACACCCCGTTCATCACCAAGATGGTCAGTAGTATTAGGAGCATCCCAAACAGGAGCATCGGTTAAGGGATCACGTAATTGCGTACGGTATAATGCAGAAAATTTACCCGAAATAATTGCAGGACCAAAGTTTTTACCGGTAATAATAACTACTTCTTGACCGGTAGTAGCATATTTTTTGGTTTCTTTACCGGCTAAAGTATCAGCATAAGAACGCGAGAAGGTAGATATAACAGGAGGAGCATAACCAGTTTTGGCTTTACTAAATACACCACCATCTTGACCACCAACAATAAGGCGCCAAGAGTGATTAGTACCCGTACCAGGTGCAGTTAAACAAGAAATAACATTAGGAATATTTGAAGTAACTTTACAATCAACCGCAATATATTCTGAACCAGTACGACCGTAAGTAGCCGTTATTGGTACCATAGTAACCGTATTGGGTGAACCATCTCCAATCGATAAAGTACCGAGATTATCTCCTTGTAAATTGACTTGTTGACCACCCGCTGTGTCAGCTAAGCGAGCGCCCGCACCTTTAATAAATTGTAAGACCGGAGCACCATAACTAATTGTAATATTTCCGTCACGAGGAGAAGTTTGTCCAGCAGCAATGACCGTAAATAATAAACCAGAACCTACACCAGGAACTGTTTTACAATTTATAATAGTATGGGCCGTGATACCAGTAGGTTTACGACAATTAGCAATGTATGAAAATTGTACAAAAGTTGGTACATTAGCAATTAATACGGTTTTATTGACAGAATAACGAGCTACAGCAGCGTAAGTATCAGGACCAAAGTTTTGACCATTAATAACAAAATCTTCATTACCACCTGTAGAAAAGTTAGAAGGAGTATAAGTAGCACCACTCGGCACAGTAATAGAGAAAATTAGGGGTTTACCATAGGTAATCGTGGCAGTGGAATTATTAATTTGACTTGCAAGACCACCAACCGTTACTTTAATCGGTAAATCATTACCAACACCTTCAACTGCCGAGAAATAAAGGGTATTATGAGCATCATAACTACCAGCAACATAAAACGGAAAGGCACGATATTCAAAACTATTACCATAGCGTACTTCAATAGGCCATGGTTCACGTTGTGATGCAGGAGTTTGTAAATATTCTGGACCAAAATTAGCACCAGTTAATTTCAATACTAAACCACCGGCTGTTGGTACATTTTTTGCATCTCCACCAGCCGTATAACAATTACCACATATACTAGTAACGGTCGGATTTTTATAATTAACTAAGAGTACAGTAGATGTTAATACTTGTTTACGAGTAATACCCCAACGAGCAGTAACGGCTAATCCAGAACCAAAACCAGGAGGAGCAATACAAGTAGCAGTATCCGCATTAGCAACGGTACAGTTAATTGCTGTATAATTACGTGTCCAAGGATCTTGTACTTGGGAACTATAATAAACATATAAACTTTTGGCGGTAGCAATTTTATAAATCGTATCTAAATTTTGACCACGAATAACAATGGTATCGCCACCAATAGTACGTAAACCACCGGAAGGAAGTTCAACAGAATCAAATATTGGTTGACCAGTAGCAGTAAGATTAGCAATAATATATACAATTACTTGTGTACAAACCGAAGCACCTTTCGTATCCGTTGCATTGACGAAAAATTTAAGCGTATCACGAGTTTGTAAACCATTAACAATAATAACAGGATCAATTTCTTGATTATATACTTTTGTTTGGGCAACACGTAAACCACCAGTTTGACTATCGATGGTGAAGTTAGCGTTGGAACCAGAAGTGAATGTATAGGTAATACTATCACCGGCATCTTCATCGGTAGCGATGACTTTACCAACTAAAACATTTAATGTACCTAAAGCATTTTCAATAACTTGAATTTCTTGTACTACCGCAGCAACTGGAGCATCATTACGATCGGTTACATTAACATTCACAACGATAGAATTAGATAAATTGGTATAAACACTATCACGAGCCGTAACAAGAATAGTATATAATGATTGAACTTCATAGTTAATTATGGAACGATTAACAAATAATACCCCCGTAGTATTTTGAATACCGTAGGTAAAATCATTATTACCAAAAGTAATGGAATATAAAATTGGATTGGGTTCCGGAGTATACGCAGCGATAGCGGGTAAAATTGTGGTACCTACTGGTGAATTTTCAGGCACAGAACGTAACCAAGTCGTTAAACTACCCGAAACAGGATCTGCTTCGAAAACTGGTGGACGGGGAGCACGTAACACATTAACGGTTATATCACCGTCGGTACAACTATCATTACGACCATTGGCACAAGCCCGTACTTTAAGTTTGAACACACGAGAATTAGTATAATAATCAAGAACACCAGCAACATTCAGTAAAAGCTCACCTGAACAAGTACCAACACGGAAAACTTCGCTTGCTGTACCTTTAACAACACCAAAACGATCACGCATAGTTTCGTTATTATTTTGGGGTAATAAAGTAAATAAAATAATTTGACCAGGACCAGCTGCGGTAACATTAACAATTCCAGCAACGGTATTAATGGGGGCAGCTTCACTGATATTGAATGTTTGGGGTAATAAAGTAGGAGGATATGGTACACATTCGACGGTATTACTAATAATTTTTCCGGAGTTACCACATTTTTGACGATAATCACCAGAAACATAGAAACCTGGACGACAAGAATATTGACATTCCATACCAGAAACTAAGTTAAGGCAAGCATCACCATTACTATCACAAGCACCATAAATACCAAAATTATCAAATTTAGCACGACCACTATAGATAGACATACCACCAGAACCTGTAGGAATATCCGAATCCGATACATTCCATACAACGGTACCATTGATACGAGCAATAATATCGTTGATTAATTCCGTTTGACTACGAAGCTTAACGTAAACGGAAAGACGATACCATTTACCAGAAGCAATAGGATAATAACTAGCATTTACCCAACGCGTACGAACAACAGAATTACCAATAATTTTTTCCATTACACTCATACCATCACCAACAATTGTAAAACGATAGTACGTTTGATTAGAAAGTACGCGATAAATTAAACCTGCTTGAGCACCCGAATCAACGGTTACATCGACTTCCGTAGTTAAAGGATCAGTTAAAGAAACACCTGATAACCAAGAAGGTTGATTTACGAATAAACCAGAGGGACTGACTTGTGAACATGGATCATCAACTGTTGGTGCGGTACCGATTAAACGACCAGTAGAATCAACTGACCAATAATCAGCAGCTTGTATAGCAGGTAAAGCAGGAGCTACATCGTACATCATCATTTGTTGGAAATTTGCATTAGGAACAAATTCATCATACACAAAATATTTAGAACAAGAAGCATAATCCGGAGGTGATGCTATTGAAGGACATGGAGCAGCACAATAAATATTTTTACCAACATAGAAACCAGCAGAACAACGTAAAGCAGTAGAACCACCAGCTCGAGTAAATCCGCTTGCACAGGATAGAGTACATAATGCACCAACATTACCCATAGGACAACCACTTGATGCATTAGGAGCAGCAGGAACAGCTGGACAACGTAAGAAATAACGATCGGCTAAGAAAGCTTGAGCATCTTGAATTTGCGTAGATGTTAATGGATTACCTTTGTATAACATTAAAGCATGTAAATCTCCAGTCATAATATCTGTTAAATAGAAATAAGAATATGACCACCAGGAATAAGTCCAACCAAGTGCACCTAAACGAACATTTTGCTTGTTGTTAACAGTCCATGGGGAAGAATATTGATAATTGTTCCCTGTGACATATTGAGGATAATATTCACGACGAACACCCGGTGACCATTGTTGTGTAGCACCATTAACAGCACCGATACCGGTAGGATAGGAACCTACAGCGGTTGAACTACATTGATCACCATTACCGGTAATAATACCTTGACAAGCATCCATTTGATAAGTACCATATGTACCAGCACTGTTAATTTTACGATAGTTATAAGTAACTAAAGTAGGAGAGGCAGAATGAGGATGAGCACCAGCGGTTCCGTAAGCACCTTCCGCATAACTACCATAGATACCAGCTCCATCATAATCACCATTTTTGATATGAGCACCATACGAGAAACCGTATACGTACATACAAGATGATGCACAAGTCCAGGTATAATACCAAGATACAGCAAAAACAGCAAAACCGGATTCACCATAACCAAAATAACCACCTTTCGCAATTACGGCACCATTTTGACCATAATAAGCAGCATTTTTAGGTTGATATACCATAAAAATTGACATTTCATGATTGGTATAACCGGCATCATGTTGCCATGTTGTACTTACATCGGAACCAAGAAGTTCCATATCGGAGTTAGCATTACGAAATTCAACGGAATTATAAGGTACTTTGGCCGTTTTAGCTCGTAAGTATGGACCAGTAGAACTACCGGTACGTTGAAATTCCCATTGACCAGTAACATCTTTCCAACGACTAATACCGGCCACAGCGGAAGAAGGTAATGCATTAGCATCGAGATAAAGTAAAGGATTAGGTAATGTACCGGGAAGAACAATTTTAGGATAAACAATACCACTAGTAAAGTTAAATGCAGATTTAGTGGTACCATCACTCGCAGCAACGGAAATTTTATAACCGCTCGTCATATCTAATCCTTTAAGTGTTACCTTCGTTATATCCGAAGTAACCACCCGACGAATATCACGAGCTACAGCACAAATACCATAATTTAAAATTGTATTATTACGATTAGCCCAATAAGTATACCAAGCAGCACGATTAGGTAAATCACTTAATAAAACAGGGAACATACCATACCATTCCCAACGTACTTGAATATTATAAATATAAGTAGATTCTGCAAATAAAGCCATACGAAGATTAGCATAGTTAGGAGCAGAAGGAGTAGCAGGCCAGAAATAAATATTGGAATCATATAATGTATAACCAGTATTTCCAAACGCTGCACCGGTTTGATCCGCGGGCCAAGAATAACCAAATTTATAAAAACGATTATAATAATATGGACCTGTACCATCTCGTAACATTTGTAAGGTCATCGGAAAATTATTAGGAGGAAGAGATGCTACCCAATATTGATTACGATAACCATAACCTAATGGTGAAGAATAGTGATAAGCATAATCATAATATAAATAACTATATTGTTGGTTGTTATACCATAATAAATAATAACGCATTAACCAATGGGGATAATTGTTACTATCAAAATCATATAAAACAAAACCAGCATTAGAATATAAATAAGTAGAGCCACTTAATGAAATCATATCTCGAATTGTAGCAGTCCACATAATATTATGGGTAGTATTCGTAAATACACTAGAACCATAGGTACGAGTTGCTTTAGGGGTTAAAAAACCAACACCATTACGACCATGTACATTAGCAGCATCAGCACCTGTACCCCAAGAATAAACAAAATAACTATAACCAGGCGAAGTAATATTTAAAGTACCACCACTTTGGGTTACAGAAGGTGATTGTGTCCAACAATTGTACCCCGAAGACATATATTTACAGGTTGAACTCGTAAAATCCCATCGGGTACTATCAAAAGATGTACGACTAAAATCATCCATTTCATACCATTCCGTATAAAGAGTTGAAGGATAAGGATGTTGTAATTGGGCAGAAATTTCGTATTGAGTTGCAGAACCACCATCGGTTGGTCGCCACGTTACGGTAGCACTAGAATCACCAGGTACACCAACAACATCAGCAGGAGGAGTTAAAGCTGCATTAACAATACCTACTAATACAGCAGATAAGGTAATGAAGCGTGTAATTCCCATATTAATATAAAAAATATAGTATCGATGAAGTTATTAAACGAAACAATCCAGAAAATTATTTGGCTATAAAAGTGGAAGAGAAGAAACAATTTTACCGTTCAAGTGATGATGACGAATAGATATCTTTGTATTTATAATCGGAATTATTCGTAATTGTTAGAGAAAATACGTACTTTAGGAACAACAACAAAACGATATTTCAATAGAGAAAAAA
>Ga0255265_1000072_pt1 | contig 11979 bp, 1 predicted proteins | sample AtltaT_25_FD_183549 | JGI IMG/M metagenome (GOLD analysis project Ga0255265, IMG submission 183549) | Metatranscriptome of freshwater microbial communities from Altamaha River, Georgia, United States - Atl_Cont_RepA_0h (Metagenome... | ecosystem: Environmental > Aquatic > Freshwater > River...
GTTGTAATACAACGGTAGAAGAAAAAGGAATAATTTGTCGAGAAGGTGATCATGTATGCTCACCGGATTGGATATGTGATGGCGAGCATGCATATTGTCCAACGTTACCAGAACTTCTTCCGTTAGTTACCGTTGGTAGTATTAGTTTCCCTATCGATCCGATATCATTTGCAACAACTTCCAACACTATTGATTCTGCGGTTGTACCTTCTTTCTATTCACGTACCGATATGGATAGTGGTTTACCTTACGCAACGAATGTACGCGTATCGTTACGTAATTTCGAAGTTGGTTGTGGAATTTTGAATTTTAGTATGGCCTGGTATTTAGATAATGATTTAAGTGTTGGATGTGATCGTACATATGCGGAAAGTAAAGTAATTGGAACAACAGTTCGCGGAGAAAAATTTTCATCCCCATTATTAGGTAACGAAATTACAAATCCACCACGTACGAATGTTGGACCTGCGGTATATTCCATTTCTCTTGTCTCCAATTTACCGATATTATATACGAACTCGTATATTCGAATTTTATTAAAAATTACAAATTCTTTTAATGAAGAAATTGTATTATGTCGTGGTCCTTTTGCAATTGATACTACCCCTCCCTATCCTCTTTATGAAAAAGTTCGAATATTAGATACCCGTAATAAGAATTTTAATAGTGAGTTTGTGGATGATGGATTTACTTCTGTAACTGCAGTAGCAAGTAATTTTGTAGCGTTTGGATGGACCGAATTTTTAGAAGATACATCTGTCTCTACGTATAGTAATAAACAAGTTTTGAAATATTCATATTCGATTGGTACAGCTCCATCTGCTACGGATATTCTTAATTGGACTTACGTAGGACACGGTGCACGAATTATCGTTACGGATCCATCAATACTTTCGTTACCGGTCGGTAAAGAATTATATATCTCTCTTCGCGGTAGTAATAAAGCGGGATTATATAGTGATATTACCAGTTCTGGATTTTTCTTAGATCCTTATGTACCAACGAATTGTAATATTAAAGATGGAAATGAACGAGATATTATTAATCCTAATATCCCCGTTCAAACTAGTTTTGTACGAGCGAAAGATAAATTAATTACTGCTACTTTATCAGGTTGTATTCCTTCCGTTAGTGGTATTGCAAAAATAATGATGTGCTTTGGTACCGAACGTGGACAATGTAATATTTCACCCGAAACAGAACCGGTACTAAATAATGGAATTTATGAAGCTAGTGCAGGAGGGTCGAATGGTAAACCTTATGAACCAGGAGTTATGGTATACGCTACTGCCCGTATCGTTACGGGTGCTGGTTTAGAGTTAGTCATCGGAAGCAGTGGAGCAGTCTTAGATATTAGTCCACCGCGAGATGTACAAATTAATATTCCGGACTATATTTCTTCGAATTCGAGTATATTTATTAGTTTATCGTATTCCGAATTAGAATCCGTAATTGTTTCCTCGGTTATTCAAATTTATGATGGAGATAGTACCTTTGCTCCTTCTTTAATAGCACCATTAACATTATCATCCGACGTTCATAGTATTGATTTTGCTTCTGGTATTTTAGTACCAGATTTAAAACTTGTACATGGTAAGACATACACTATATGTGTATCGTTAATGAATGCCGTCGGTTTATCATCGTCTGCAGCTTGTAAGAGTACAACGGTCGATATATTACCACCCACATTTAGTGGTCCGGTTACGGATCATGATCCGAATAACTTTGGAGGAGATCCCGTAATTGCGCATAATGGTATGAGTTTAGCTTCGAAATGGAAGATGGCTGTCGGTGGTATTTCGGGTATCGCGGGATACGTGGTGCGCGTAACCACAAATGGTATTATATTACCCGCCGGTGGTCCCGCATTAAATCTTGGTCCAGGAGAAATTGAAGTATTACCCTGGACTTCATTTGGTACAAGCACCGCCGCTGATTTTAGTAAATATTTCACGGCCATTGAAGGTTATACATATTATGTTACTGTACGAGTCGTTAGTGGTGCTGGTTTATCTGTTTCATATACATCAGCAGGCATTGTAGTTTCACGTTCGAAACCTATATCTAATTTTATTCGTATTCCTCATGCAGTTGATAAATCAATCATTTATTCTTCTTGGATTCCATCGATTACAACCATTTCGTTTGATGTTACCAGTATTGGTGATCGTTATGTTGGTATGAAAGATTATCAATACTCGATATATGCCGATTGTAAGTCTACTTCACCAGTTGTTCCATTAACTAGTTTAGGTAATTTATCTTCAATATCATCATCAATTTATACCGTTACCGGTTTATCATTAATTAATAATCAACAATATTGTGTATTTTTAAGTGGTACAACCAATCTAGGAATTCCAGTATCAAATATATCAAAACCGTTCCAAATTGATAATACTGCACCAACCGTTGGTACAATTATAGATACCTATGGGGTATACGATACGACATTAAAAAATTATACAGTTGTAAATGGATTAAATAGTATTGATATTGATGGTAATAGCAAGATAAATATCGATAGTAATATAACTATTTTAGGTATGGTATGGAAAGGATATATACCATCAATTTCTGGCATTCTCGGCTATAATGTTTGTTTTGGTACAGCTCCCGGATTATGCGATATTACGACAAAAACATTAATTTATACGAATAAAGTAAATGGTTCCTATGCGATCCAAGCAAAATTACCTAGTGTAGTTACTCGAGTTTATTCTACGGTTACCGTTATATCGGGATCAGGAGCATATATGTCAAGTGCGAGTGACGGTGTTACCTTTGATCCTTATCCTCCGAAAGTGGATAAAATATTGTATACCATTGGTACGACAGTAAATGGAATTAATATTGCTAAAACTCAATTTCAACCTATAATATCTTCTACGGAAGGAAAAATTGTAAATGTATCGTATAATGCTGATGCAAATAGTAATGATGATATTATAGCGGGAATTATTTTACCATCCGTATATACTGTTGCAGCACCGATTGATTACTTTTTAGTGGATATTGGTACCCAACCAGGGAAAAATGATATAGTTAATGCATATAGATCGAATGCATCCACCGCTATAGCAATTAATACCTTCAAATTAAGTAAGAATAATAATGGATATATTGCGTGTGCATCCGTAACGGCAGTTTCTACCAATAATTTAACATTTAAATATACTTCTCCCGGTTGTGTACGATACGATGGTACTCGTCCAAATAATTTTAATGTTTTTGTGTATACTAGTCCAAGTGAAACATCATTTGCGATACAATCGAATTATCCAAACCTAGCAGTTGTATCTTCGAATCAATTATCATTATGTTTAAGTAATTATGGTGATAATAGTACCGGTATTGATCAAACCTATGTTGAAATCGGTAGTATATCGTATGGTGTACAATATAGTTCTAATCCAATTATAATTCCAGAATTTTCGAATTTACCTCCAAGGTTCATTAATACCACCACATGTGCATTAGTTATGTTACCCTCGACTATGCAAGTGGGATTACGCTATATTGCAACTATAACTATGCAAGATCGAGTTGGTAAAACTTTCGTCGTTTCTACGGCTCCATTTGTGGTTGTTGATGGTACATCACCAGCTAGTCCTATCATAGGATCCGTATCGCTAACGTCAATACAAAATTTTACGATAGATCGTCAAGTTTTGGTTTATTCGGCAAAACCTGTAAATATTTCCTTTTCTTTTGTTAGTGTTGGTGATATATCAGAATATTGGGTTGCTTTAGGTAGTACCTCTTCAACCGCAAATATTCGTTCCTGGAATGTACTTTCGAATTATACAAAGATTATTACAAATCAAAATAATTATATATCCGGTACATTAACCAATGTTGTAATTCCGGAAGGTCGTACATTTGTTAATCTTCTTGCATTAAATGCGGTCGGAAAAGTTATTGCCAACTATAATAATAAAAATATTTTCTACAAAAATAATACGATATATCATCCAGGAAGTATTTCGACCGCATCGGCCACGATAATTTTACGTGATACAACACCTCCTCTATTTTACGGAAAACCCATGGTAAGTAGTTCCTGGAATAAATATAGTAGCACAAGTTCTATTTCTGATACCACAAGTATTACTGTGTCATGGTTTCCAGCTCAATGTGCTTATGCAGAAATAGCTTATTATGAAGTTACATTAATTGATAGTTCGTCCAATACGAATATTGTACCTTGGACCTTTGCCGGTTTACAACGTAGTATGACCTTTTCCAATGTTGTGTATAATGGTGTTAAATTTAACGTTTCAGTTCGTGCGTACTCTACGGCGAATACCTCCACTGTAATTAGTAGTAATAGTGTTACGGTAGATAAAATTGCCCCTTCGATATGGTCAAATAGTACGATTATTTTTATGAAAGATTTAACAACCTCCTTAAATATATCAACGTTGTCATGGACATCGCCCTTGGCGGTTGCGTTAGGTTCAAGTAATCCTACGAATGTAGATCCCATTACCGGTAGTTCGAAAGGCACGATTACCATCGCTTGGCGTGGAATAGAAGATAATAACGATATTTCTTTATTACGCTACGAAATTGCGATTGGTTTATCGGTTGGTGGAGGTGAAATATTACCCTTTACTACGGTAGCACCTATTCGATTACAAAATGAATCATTAAAGATTATGCGAGCACAAGTATCCATTGAAGTAACAAATGGAGCTATTATTTATCCAACTTTACGCGTTACTGATTTAGCGGGTAATATATTAATTCATCCGGGTATTTCCTCGTCGGTTGTTATAACGTTAGCTCCAATTGATGATGGTTATGAAGTGGATTTACTATCGTCACGTTTAATCAGTACTACCGTTGTCAGTCCTTCAGTGGCAATTACTCCTCCCGGTAATTTATTAATAGCAGATGCTTTAGCCATTACCTACGATAATGCAGCCAATCCATTTATACCTTCGGGTATCGCTTATATTTCGTTAAGTATTGTTGTGGTATTGAAGGATCCTAACAATTCATCTAATCCGATTTATAATGCAACGTCGAATAAACCATTAGTAATTCCCATTAGTACACTTATAGCGAACAAAAATTATACTACCCAACAATTTATACTAACGTATCCGAACGCAATCGTATATTCTGGCTATACATACGCAATTAGTGGGGATTTATATTGTAATTCCGGATTGAAAGTAAATTCCGTTACATCTTCGTTTTATGTTGATACTTCTCCTCCGAATATTACCGGTGCAGCCATACATCGTAACGGTATAATAGTCTCCTCATCCTCCAGTTTTACTGTTACTTGGCCCTATAATCTTTTTACTGATCGTGAAAGTGATATTAGTAATTATTATGTACGATTTGTTGTACATTCTACTTCGGCTGTGGTAGTGGATTGGGTATTAGTGAAAGGTGCGAATACATATACATTTACCAATATGAATATTTTGCAAAATAATGTTTACCGAGTAATGATACGCGGATGCAATCGAGTTAATCTTTGTACAGATTACAATAGTCCAATTACGATTAAATCGGATAATACTGCTCCTCAACGAGTTGGTTCTAATAAAATGTATATTTCCGGTCCCCGTATCCCCGTTCGTCATAATGCATTTTTGGTAAGTTCAACTAATGCGAATACACAACCATCATATATCGGTAGTTGTACATCCGTCGAATTATATTTACCAAGTTTTACAGATGGAGAAACTGGTATAGAAACGTATATTGTTTCGCTTGGTACGACTCCGAATGGTACCCAAATTGTTAATCGTCGAGAAATAGGTATTTATACTACTTCCGTAGGAAATCTCAAAATTGATGATGGTATTCCTATTTATGCAACCGTTTATGTACGTAATAATGCTTCTATGGAAGTTTTAGTAGATTCTACTGTTAATCCCGTTATTTGTAGTACATTTGTACCTTCATCATTTAAAGTCTATGATGGTTATGTATATTCAAATGATATGGCTGGTGTTGTTACCACCGATACCGTTTTCCGTTATTATCCTGCTTCGACGGTTAATATTCTTGGTTGTCATTGGACAGAAGCAAATGTACCGATATCCGGTATTGATCACTATGTTGTTGCGATTGGGACTAGTAAAGGTAATAATAATATAGTTAATTATACAAATGTAGGACTTAATCGTACATTTATATTTAATGGTACTTCAATGAAGAGAGGTATTGCTCAACAAACCCGGTATTGTACTGTATATGCCGTGGCGGCATCGGGTAAAGTAACCGAAAGTTATAGTCCTGGTGGTATGATTGATACTACTCCACCTATATTTGCAGGTGCTGCAACATTATCAACCGGAGTAGATATACAAATGATTGGAAATAAAAATATTTATCAACGAAATAACACCCATTTTAAATTATGCTGGACCAATTCCTTTTACGATCGTGAATCTCCTATTGTCAATATTTACTGGCGAATCGAATCAGTAGTAAAAACCCTTTACGGAGTTTGGGATATTATAGAACCGTATACTAATTGGACTGTTCGTGGTCCATCCGCATCGTCATGCACATTTATGAAAGATTTATCGTTAGATAATGGACGTAAATATCGAGCTTCAATTTACGCAGTGAACGAAGCAGGTTTATCAAAAGATGGATCTACCGATTTTGTAATAATTGATCGAGCGGCACCTACAGTATCTTCTACTATGCAACAAGTATCATCTATGTTATTAAATTATCAAAATAATCGTGAATTAAATGGTTTACAAAAATATGGATATTTAGCATCATCCAATTTACTTAGTAATTTAGTAACAATATTAAATGATACAATTAGTGAAGTAGAGAGTAATACAACATTACCATATTTCTCCACTAATTTTACATGGAATCCGGTATTAACCTTAAATATACCCACAAAAGGTTCCACCTTGGCTTCTTCGGATGGTACAACTTGTATGGTAACTACCATACCATTAGAAACATCACAATTTATCCCTGATATTTATGATTCGGCAACGAAAAAATCTATTCAAGGAGATATTAGTACATCGATACCTCTTTATCGGGATAAAAAAGTAAATGGTACTCATACGACGACATGTAGTCCAGGTAGTTATCGCGGTATTTTTGGCGTTTGTCAAATTTGTCCTCCAGGTACTTTTAAAAGTATTGGCGAATCACCTAATACTCCTTGTCGTCCTTGTGGTACTAATACATTTTGGAAAGTTTATCATGATCAAAAAGGTGGTTATGATGGAGATAATCTTTACCTAATGTTTAATGCAAATACTACTGTGGCAACCGAATGTGCTTGTTTAGATTATCGTACCCAAGTATTTGATAGTTTATCAGGTTCCTGTATATGTAAAGAAGGTGTATATTTACCTAATCAAGATATTGATTCTTTGGTGGGTGATTTATCGATGGATGTCGCACCAGAAGCACCGGAAGGAACAGTAAAAAGTTTGGAATCGAAAGATGGTTTATGTAAGATTTGTCCTTACGGAACAGTAAAATCGGAAATTGGGGATAGTAAAGATTTCTGTAGTAGAATGAATTGTCCTTATGGTACAAAACCTAATGCAGCTCGAACTAGTTGTGTTCGCGAAGATTCATCGAAAGACTATGATCCAATTACGGGTCAATATATATGTTCGGTAGGATTATATTTTGATACGAAAACTCGAGAATGTAAACGTTGTCCAGGCGAAAAATTATATAAGGGTACCAGTGGCAACGAATTTTCATTATGTAAATTATGTCCATTTGGTACAATTAGTGATCCGGAAACGGGGGCTTTTTGTATACTTGATGGTACGATTGTTAATGCTGTTTATAACCATACAAAATATGAAACTTCCAAAGTAGGGGTTCAATGTCCGGCCGGTACTGTCCATAAATTTAAAGGATATCGTAAAGAACGTATTGCTGGTGCAGCAATCGAAGAATATAATCCATTTTTACGTATGAAAGAACCATTCCGTATTCCAAAAGTATGTGTTCGACCAAGTTACGATATTGCTACTGGTTTACGAAAGGTAGTACTGATGAATAATTATACTACAGGTGCTACTACGGTTGTTATAAATCCTGGAGAAGAGACCTTTTTATATAAAGGTGATTTTTTCCGTATTAGTCAATTAGATCTTCGATTAAGTGAAGATTATTTTGTAGATGGTTTAAAGAAAAAATCGTATGATTGGAGTGCATGGAATTATGCATCGGTAGGTACGTTATTCCCTGTAGAAGCATCAACATATTATGCAAAATATCGTTGTATTCGCCTTCGTTTCTGTTGGTATTTTCAAAGTCAAGATGGCCGGGAATATGTTGAACATAAATGGACTCCAGTGGATGATAAATTTTGGTCCGAACAAATATACGATAATCCATTAGCTTATGCTGATATGTTGGATACATTATTTAAGTTTTTACCTTGGCGTACATATTTACCAACAAATACAACTAAAGCTACGGCTAATAATTTCCGTATGACAATGTCTCCTTATCTTGAAGCAGCCAAAGCAGCTATACAACTTGGGAATACATACTTTGAAATTTATAACAACGTAATGCGATTAAGCTATTGGTATTTTTTTGAAGAAAATCGTAAACCAGGATCATCATTTTATACCTTATATTCAGAGTTATGTCGTAAAGAATTATACTACAGTAATTGGCCAGATGCTTATAATGCATTAAAAGAAATTAAATCGGAAATTAATAGTGGCAATTATTATCCTTTCCAAGGTGTAGTATATAAAACAAATATTACATTTGCGTATGATCCCGAAGAATATTATTATAAATTATATCGTACAGATAAATGGAAACAGACCGGTGGTTCTGCAGTTTTTAAAGACTTAGTGACAGAATTTACTTCATATTATTATGTAACACGTACTAAACAATGGACATATTATTATAAAGTGGACTATCTGGAAAATAAAGTAGTAGGAAAACTACCCTACGGTAGTAGTGGATCCACGGAATTATCCTCCATACGTGATTTTGTAGATGGAATTTATTCTTTATCATTTCCCGGTAAAGATTCTTGGTGTAATTTTGATCAAGATGTTCCAGTACATTCCTGTGAACCATGTTCAGATGTATCTCCAACATTATTTAATCCATATAATGTTGATATAAGTAATACTAGTGCACCTGATTTAATGATTAGTGATTATCGTATGAATACAGGTACTTGCTATTCTTGTCCTGATATTGTTGATACCATTAATGTGCAAACATCGAATAATATTAAATTAGTTGATCCGTTTGTATCTGCTAAAATTGATACATTATATATAAATTGGGATAATATATTTGGTAAAGATGCGGTATGGGGTAATAATGTAACGTATAAATATGCTCTTGGTTCTACCCCCGCTGGAACCCAAATATTACCCTTTACAAATAATGGTAATAAAACATCGGTTGTTATTAATGACGCACCTAAGAAACTTAAAAATATTCAAGTAGCAACACCAATATTCTTAAGTGTAGTTAGTATGGATGCATTAGGTAATGCTGCTACCTATACCGATTCACAACCTGTTATGTGGGTACCTACCGGTCCTATACCTGGAGTAGCAAAGGAAGCTACATTAGATACGTATGTTCCACCGACGACAACTGAAATTGTAATAATTGCTCCGATTGGTAATTTTTCCGTTAAACGTTCTAATGGAGATGATTTTTATGATAATCGTCGTCGTCGTTTATCAATAGATGGAAACAATTATCGTAACATTCGACGTTTATCCCAAGTTACCGAATCGCTTAGTGATTCTATGGTTAGTATGGATGGTTCTTTAATTGTACCTAATAAAGCTGCCGTTATAAATGCGGATAAATGTAATGGAAAATTACATTGTTTACATTTGAATATGTTAAGTAATATTATTGGACAAGAAGAAATTCCATTACCAAATTATGTACGACCTAGTCGTGCGAATAGTATCACCAATCGTCGACGTATGTTACAGTATGGTACCGTACCCGAAACGAAAACGACCAGTGATAATAAAAATAGTACATATAATTGGCGATATGATACAACGTTGGTAGATATTATGTTTGTGAAAGATTTACGCTTTCAACCGATCTGTGATAAAGTAAATATTACTTTTGAAGCATTTACAGATCCTTCGGGTATTCAAGCTTATGCTGGTTGTTTAGGTACTGCACCCTTTATCTGTGATTTAGTACCGATAGCAATATTACCAGATGTAAGTACTGAAGTATTTACGGCGCAATTTATTACCTTAGTTGGTAGTAATTTACCCCGTGGAAAGTTAATTTATGGTACCATACAAGCAGTATCTACAGCGGGACAAGTTGCTAGTGTGTCGACCAATGGTGTAATGTGTGATGATCGGGCACCTCTAGCATCGTACGCTACTGTATATGATACCGGTAAACGTTTATGGTCACCAAATATTATTCCGGGGGCATCCGGACAATCTGCTAAAGGTGGTAATGTTCCTGTTGATATTGATTGTGATGTCGAAGGTTCAGGAATTGGTGCTGCTTGGCGAGATTTCCGTTTCTTTGTTAGTTTAGATCATTATGAATGGGCCATTGGTACCGAACCGTTAGGTACAAATATATTAGATTGGAATAGTGTTGGTGTATCGACTAGTGCTTATAATGCATCCATACGTGTTCCGGCAGGAGTTGTAGCTTATGTTTCCGTACGGGCGATTGATCGAGCCGGACAAATGAGTGTAGCTAGTAGTGATGGAGTATTAATTTTATCGGATATTAGTAGTAGTATGGCTACAAATATAACTACCACTACTACATCGACAATAGTGGATGGTAATACTACCACTACGGTAACTACGACCAAAGTTACACCGTTTATAAATCATAAAGGTACTTTTGTTTGTCAAGGTAGTCCAAGTTTTTATGAATCTTCACGAACGGGTAAATTAAGTACCGATAATGGTAATTCGAATAATGATAATGTACCAATCGGTTTAGATTCATTATTGAAGAATTAAAGTAATTTTGGGGTGATAATTCAATGTATACTAATAGTTATAAATGGTATTCGTCAATGAACGAAATAATATTATTTATTATTTTTTATAGAATATGTTTATAAGTTACAGAAAAAAAATATCAGTTTTAATATGGTTTACTTTTTCGATATAGGTTATGTTTAGTAAGTATTGTTAACCTTTTTGCTTTTCGAAAGTATAACATAAGTTATACGGTTCAAAGTATATGAACAATATTGATAATACTTTATAAGAAGTAAATGTATTTTTTCACCGATTATTTTCCTTGAAGATTATGAATAACAAATTTCAAAGGGCATATTCAAGATAAAATCGGTATGTTTCGGAAACAGAAATTGAAATTTGTTTTCAATTTATTTAGTTCTATAAATAGTAGAGCTTTTTATAAATAAAAAGTTTGTTTCCCAAGATAATTTTACTTTTGTACTATTTTTAATTTGATTGTGTGAGTCTGATTCCGGGGCGATGTTTTTGTTAATATCGCTTACATTATGAATACGTTTCTAAGGAATAGTTAATTAATTATTAATGTAACTATCTGAGATGTATTATGATGACTAGGAAACAGCAATTAGTATGTGTGTTTTATTTTTTTAATAATTTGTAACAGATGCAAATATAGTTTTGGTTCTTCGTGCTGGATTCGAGCGATTCGGAAATAGATCTTCGCTTATTATTATGAATAAATTTCTAAGGAATAGTTAATTGATTATTAATATAACTATCTGAAATTTATTATAATTATATGGAATCAATATTTTGTGTCAAAAATAAGAAAAAACGTATTTATTTATGGTTTGTGGTTGATGTCAATGCAAAGAGAGATATACCTGTTAAAGTATTATTTTCATTATGAACACGTTTCTAAGGAATAGTTAATTTATAATTAATGTAACTATCTGAAGTTTATTATAATGAAGGTGAAATAGCAATATATTATATATATATTTTGATTTGAATTTGCATAAAAAAA
>Ga0255265_1000074_pt1 | contig 11933 bp, 2 predicted proteins | sample AtltaT_25_FD_183549 | JGI IMG/M metagenome (GOLD analysis project Ga0255265, IMG submission 183549) | Metatranscriptome of freshwater microbial communities from Altamaha River, Georgia, United States - Atl_Cont_RepA_0h (Metagenome... | ecosystem: Environmental > Aquatic > Freshwater > River...
GTTTTAACAACACTAGGGTAGAAGAGATGAATGAAAAAAACCTTTTATGGCTTTCCTCAGAATTGCAAAAGCATACTGTAGAATTACTAAAGGCGGTTAATTTCGTTAAAAATGAGTCTGTTTCTAATTATCCTGTGCTTGTTGTAATGGAAAAAGGATTGGAAACTGCTTTAGGTATTGATCTTAAATTTGTGAATAGTGAGCTTTGTTTCTCATTAACCACCTTGGAAGAACTCTATGTTAAAAATTTAATGAAAGCCGAAGCAATTGATGATTTTAGAAGTTTGTACAACAAAAAAGATGAATGTTTTTGCGTTCTGACTTTTCTAGGAGAAAAACCAAATTTTGTTTTTGTACCTATGTTTCATCAGACTTGATTGCCAAAACCTACATTTTTATTTTTTTTACGTTTTATTTGAACTACTACCAAAGGATCTAAATTAACAAAATATGTACCCTAACAGCTGCATGGTTTCAGTAAAAAAAGGTTTTTTTCTTTTGATTTTATCAGCCTTTTCATTTGGAAATCTATTTTCAAACAATGGGAATGATAACTCAAAAAGCAATTCAAAGAGTGATGTACCAAAGTCAATTCAGAGTGTTTCTATCACCTTATTAAATAATGTTTCCTGTTTTGGAGGAACAAATGGCGCCCTGCAAGCCAATACGGTTGGTGGAGTTTCTCCTTACACCTTTTCTTGGTCTAATGGTAGAACCACCTCTTCCATCACAGGTTTGGCAGCTGGTAATTATTGTGTAACAGCAACAGATGCGATCGGAGCAACTTTCACAGATTGTTTTGCAGTCACGCAACCAACTGCATTAAATGCGAGTTCGATTATCAATTCTAGTTTTAATGGATTTTCCGTTTCTTGTTTTGGCTCCTCTAATGGTTCTGCAACTGCAAGTGTATCTGGCGGTACTCCCCCTTATTCTTTTGTTTGGGACATCGTTTCTCAAACAACTCAAACGGCAACTGGCTTAGGTGCTGGTACCTATTGTGCTTATATTTTAGATGCCAATGGATGTAGAGATACAACTTGTGTTAGCTTAACACAACCTACTGCCATCTCTGTTGCTACTACCTCCACTGCTGTGGCATGCTTTGGCCAGTCTACAGGTACTGCCACTGCTAATCCATCTGGTGGTACAGGAGCCCCCTTTACTTTTCTTTGGGCAAATGGCCAAAATAGTCAAACAGCTACTGCATTGGCAACCGGTATTTATGGTGTAACTGTTACAGATTTAAATGGTTGTGTTGGTACTGGTTCTGCCATTATTACCCAACCCGCAAATCCTGTGATTGCAGGTGTCAATATTACAACCCAAATTGGCTGTTTTAATGGAACAAATGGTGTGGCCACAGCTTTTGGGAATGGAGGTGTATCTCCTTATACATTTTTGTGGGATGGAAATGCCTTGGGTCAAACAACAGCAGCAGCTTCAGGCTTGAGTGCAAGAAATTATTGCGTCACAGTTACTGATGCCAATGGATGTACCGATGATGTATGTATTACACTTACTCAACCTTCTTTGATTGTTCCCAGCATTGCAAGCACGGTAAATGTGGCATGTAGAGGTCAGGCTACTGGTTCTGCAACTGGTACTGCTACAGGTGGCTCTGGATTGTACAGCTACTTATGGGATAACAGTGCATCAAATCAAACCACTGCTACTGCCTCAGGTTTGTTGGCCGGTTCTTACAATGTAACAATAACAGATCAAAATGGCTGTTCAGGTGTTGCTGTTGCAACAATTACAGAACCTTCAGGATCAGTAGATGTGAATGCTGTCATCACTTCAAATTTCAATGGACAGTCATTGTCTTGCTTTGGATCAAGTAATGGTCAGGCTTCAGCCGCCGCTATTGATGGTACAGCCCCATATTCCTTTTTATGGTCTAATGGGACCACAGGTAATGTAGCCAATAACTTATCTGCAGGGACTTACATCGTTACTGCTACTGATGCCAATGGATGTAGAGATACAGCTTCTGTAACCTTCGTGAACCCAACGGCTGTAGTTCCAACTACAAATTTATTAGCCAATGTTCTTTGCTTTGGTGGTAACAATGGTTCTGCCTTTGCAACTTCTACAGGTGGAATTCCTCCCTACAGTTATGTATGGACAAATGGTCAAACTACCACAACGGCTACTGGTTTGTTAGCTGGAAATCAGTGCGTTTCAGTTACAGATGCAAATGGATGTTTAGTGTCCTCATGTATTAGTATTACACAGCCAAATACTGCAGTTACTGCACTAGCCAATATCACTTCTGCTCCTTCTTGTATTGGATCAACCAACGGTATCGCTAATGTAGTGGCAAGTGGAGGTGTTTTACCATATTCATATGCTTGGAGTGCCAGTGCTGGAAGTCAATTAACATCAATTGCAACAGGTTTAAGCTCTGGAACACATACCGTAACTGTAACAGACGCCAACGGCTGTACTATTTCTGCTTCTGTAACTTTACCTTTGATTCCCATCGTAAACATCAGTATACCAAGTGTAACCAACGTAATCTGCTTTGGAGCTAGTACGGGAGCTGCGGTAGTACTGGCTAGTGGAGGTAACGGTAGCCCATACAATTATCAATGGTCGAACGGGCAAACAGGTTCAGTATTGAGCAATGTCAGTTCAGGATCTTACAGTGTTACAGCAACAGATCTAAATGGCTGTTCGGTAAGCACTTCCCTTGTGATTACACAACCTACAGCAGGATTGCTACTGAATATCAGCACAAGCCCCGTAAGTTGTTTTAATGGAACAAATGGTTCTGCCACAGCTACGGTATCAGGCGGACAAGCGCCCTATACTTATAGTTGGTCAGTGGGAGCTGTATCTACCCCAACCCTAAACAATATACCCGAAGGCAGCTATTGTGTCAGCATTACAGATGCATTGGGATGTAGAATATCTTCATGTGTAACCCTCAGCGAACCTAGTGGCGTTACTGCAACAATCAGTAATATCGTCAGTGCTACCTGTAACGGCTTAGCAAACGGCAGTGCAACGGTGAGTGGAAATGGTGGCACTGGAGGATATAGTTATTTATGGGCCAATGGCCAGACGAATGCAACTGCGGTAGGATTATCTGCTGCATTAAGCCCCCTGGCTGTAACAGTAACAGATGCGAATGGTTGTATCGGAGTAACATCCGCCAACATACCCCAACCTGCCAGTCCCGTAACAATAGCAGCAACTGTGAATAACAATGTTTTCTGTAACAGTGGAAATAACGGAACAGCAACCCTGAGTGGCTTTGGCGGAACGGGAGCCTATAGCTATGTATGGTCCAACGGCCAGACTACCGCACAGGCAAGCGGACTGATAGCAGGTGTTTACACAGCAACCCTAAGTGATGCCAATAGCTGTTCAACTTCGACCTCTGTTACCATCACAGAACCTAGTGCCCTATCTCTTACCGTAAGTACAACAAATGTGTCTTGTAATGGCGGTGTGAACGGAAGCGCTACAGCAAGTGTAAGTGGAGGAACTGGTCCGTATAGTTATCTGTGGGATCTGGCGAGTGGATCACAGACTACAAGTACAGCAGTTGGATTAGGAGCTGGCGCCTACAATGTTACAATAACAGATTTTAGAGGATGTAGAATCAGTGGTATTGCGCCCATTAGCGCCCCCGCTGCTGTAATTTCTGCAACCATCAACGTTACATCGAATTATAACGGATCACAAGTGTCCTGCTTTGGAATTGCAGATGCAAGTGCCAATGTAAATGTTGTTGGAGGAACAAGTCCATATACCTATGCATGGTCAAATGGAGGAAATACAGCAACAGTAAACGGATTGCCTGCGGGAGTAACGGTAGCTACCGTTACAGATGCAAATAATTGCCGTACTATTGCAACGGTGACAATCAGCAGCCCCTCAGCTATCAGTGTTAGCATAAGTACCACAGCCGTTTCATGTAACGGAGGAAATAATGGCACAGCAACTGCCGTCGCAAGTGGCGGAACAGGCACCTATACCTATTTATGGAACAATGGCTCAGCTACAAGCACCGCGATAGGACTGAATGCCGGAAATGCCTGTATTACAGTTAGCGATGTCAATGGATGTTTAAGTGCAGCTTGCGCTGTCGTAACACAGCCAGCTACACCCGTATCAGTAGTAGCTTCTGTTGTAAGTAATTACAACGGTGCACAAATATCATGTAATGGAAATGCAGATGGTATCATACAAGCCTTCCCTTCAGGTGGTACAGGCCCATATAGCTACAGTTGGTCTCAGGCCGGAAACAATGACAGCCTGATTAACCTCAGCGCAGGTGTCTATAATGTAACGGTTACAGATGCCAATGGCTGTCAGGCTTCAGCAAGTGCTACGCTGACAGAACCTTCCATCGTTTACGCGAGCATACCATCTTCCGTAAATGCCAGTTGCTTTGGCGCTGCCAATGGTAGTGCAACAGCACAGGGAGCAGGCGGAACGGGAGCCTATAGTTTTGTTTGGTCCAATGGACAAACAACAGCAACTGCCGTAGGTCTGGCTGCAGGAAATTATATCGTGAGTGTAAGCGATGCCAATGGCTGTCAGGCTGTCAATAACATCAGCATCAGCCAACCGCTGATTGGCGTAAGTGCCTCAGCCGCGGTTAGTTCCAACTATAATGGCCAGGAAGTAAGCTGTAATGGTTCTTGTAATGGTAGCGCCATCGCTATCGGATCGGGAGGAACCTTACCTTATACCTACCAATGGTCAGCCAATGCAAATAATCAAAATACAGCCACGGCTACAGGTCTTTGTGCCAATACAACATACAGGGTTACCATTACAGATGCCAACGGTTGCCCGGGTATTACAAGTATAACCTTGTCACAACCTTCTGCTGTATCTGTATCGGTAATATCCTCAACAAGTGTTACCTGTAACGGAGGAAACGATGGAACCGCAACAGCCTTAGGAAATGGCGGTACAGGAGCTATCACTTATCTATGGAGCTCTGGCGCCACAACACCATTGGCAACAGGTTTATTCGCTGGCTTCCAGTTTGTAACGGCAACGGATGTAAACGGCTGTACGGCCTTTTCATCAGTCATTATCACAGAACCAGCTACCTTCCTCAGTGTCGCGGTCGACAACGATACGCTCTACAATGGTCTGGACATATCATGTTTTGGAGCATGTAATGCTGCCTTCAGCGTAAATGCCTCTGGTGGAACAGCAGGCTATAGCTATCTATGGAGTACAGGAGCAACCTCTGTAGGATTGAGCGGTATGTGCCCTGGTACTTATACAGTCACAATCAGCGATGCAGGTGGTTGTATTAAAACAGATAGCATAGAAATTACTGAACCCACTCTACTCACCGCAGCAGTGTCTGCTCAAACAAATATTCTTTGCCGTGGCAATAATACAGGCTCATTCAGCGTAAGTGTTTCAGGCGGAACCGCAGGATACACATTTAATATTGGATCGGGCCCCTTCTCAAGTACAACCTTTAATAATCTGGTAGCCGGATCCTACACTGTAACGGTAGAAGACTTAAATTACTGTGCTACAACAGTGAGTACAACAATCACAGAGCCTGCTACAAATATTTCTGCTATCGCGGCACTCACGCAGCAGGTAAGTTGTAACAATGCTTGTAACGGAGCCGCAGCAGTTGCCGCTTCTGGTGGTGTAGCGCCTTATACCTACTTATGGTCAGCCAACGGCCAAACAAGTTTTACAGCAACAGGTCTTTGCGGCGGAACAAATTATGCTGTCACCGTAACGGATGCCAATGCTTGTCCGTTTACAGCAACTGTATCGATACCTAATCCAGCGCTACTCACAGGAGCCTTGGTAAGTACAACCAATGTTGTATGTAATGGAAATCCCACAGGTGCCGCTACGATTAGCGCCAATGGAGGCACCTTACCTTATACCTTCAGTATCGGAAGCGGAAATCAAAATAACGGCAACTTCAATAACCTGAACGCAGGAAATTATGTGGCTACCATAACAGATGCCCGTGGGTGTACCGCAACAGTGCCTTTTGTAATCAACAGCAACCCATCTTTGGTAATCAGTTCCATTGCGGTGAGTTCAAACTATAATGGTCAAAATATATCATGTAATGGCAATTGTGATGGAGCCGCTACTGTAGTAGCATCCGGTGGCTCAGGAACTTATCAGTTCCTGTGGTCTAACGGACAAACAACCTTTACCGCAACGGGCTTATGTGCTGCCGCCTATGATGTAACAGTTACGGATCAGTTTGGATGCAGGGCTTTCTCCTCCATATCCCTAACAGCACCTACTGCCTTAACTGCCAGTATTGTGAATCAAATTAATATAGGTTGCGCCGGTGCTACAACGGGATCATTCCAGGTAACTGCAGCGGGAGGAACAGCACCCTACACATTCAATATCGGAAATGGCCCATTGAACAATGGCAACTTCAGTAATTTGGCAGCGGGCTCCTACTGTGTGACAGTAAGTGATAGAAATAATTGTCAGCAGGTGGTTTGTACCAGTATTGCACAAAATTCACCCCTTACCTTAACAACATCCGTATTGGCCAATAATTTTAATACATGTAACAATGCCGCCAATGGATCAGCACAGGTAACAGTAGCCGGAGGTACGGCCCCATATAGCTATCAATGGTCAAATGGTCAGAATACAGATATAGCAACTGGTTTAGCAGGTGGGGTGTATTGTGTCACAGTGACAGATGTCAATACTTGTGTGCAAAGCGCTTGTGTAACGATAACGAATATAGGTCCGGGACCTTTGGATATTACAGTAAATACGACTACGAATGCAACTTGTTTTGGTGTGGCCAATGGTACTATAACCGTTAGTGCATCAGGGGGTGTTGCTCCATACATTTACTCGATCAATGGTGGGTTAAGCTTTAGTAATCAGGTGACATTCAACAATTTGGCAGGAACAGTTTTAGGGGCGAATTACAATATCATTGTAAGGGATAATTTGGGATGTCAGGATACGGTAACTGCAGTTGTATTTGAACCTGCTCAATTGCAAGGAATTATCATAAATGAAACGGATGTAACTTGCTTTGGAGGCAACAATGGTTCTGTATACGTTGGAGCCAGTGGAGGTACTGCCCCTTATGTGTATTCATTCCAGGGGGGAGCGTTCACCACAACAGATAGTTTTGTAGGCTTAACTGCAGGGAATTATGCCATTGCGGTGAGAGATGCCAACGGTTGTCAGGCTAATATTCCGGTGATTATCAATCAGCCGGCAGTAATTGTGCTGAATTTAGTAGCTCAGGTGAATCCGAGCTGTAATCAGGCTTGTGATGGACAGATTCAAATCAGTGCTACGGGGGGTACCTCACCATACAGTTATTCAAATGATGGTGCTGTTTTCCAAAATAATGGTGTGTTTAACAATCTGTGTGCCGGTGTTTATCCTATGACGATTCGCGATGCACAAAGTTGTTTGCGCACGGTTAACGTAACTCTGAATGATCCAGCTCCTCTAAGTGTAACTGTGTCGATGACACAGGCAGTTTCCTGTAATGCAGGATCTAATGGTAGAGCTGTAGCAGTAGCTTTTGGCGGCACGAATCCTTATACCTATCAATGGTCTCCATCGGGACAACTAACGGCCATTGCTACTGGTTTAACAGCAGGATCTCAGTCGGTTATTGTTACCGATGCCAATGGTTGCACCGTGCAAGGCTCTGTTAGTATCACACAGCCTAACGCGCTTGCTGCTACGATAAACAGTGTTATTAATCCAACTTGTTTTGGATCAACCAATGGTTCAATAGTTGTACAAGCAGATCCAACAAGTGGAGTAGGTCCATACAGCTATAATATTGGAACAGGTGTACAGGCAGGAGGAACTTTCATAAACTTAGCTGCTGGTAATTATACAATAACACTAACGGATAATAACTCTTGTAGCATTTTAATACCGGTTACATTGGTTGAACCTGCGGCAGTTGACGCTCCCAATGCAGTTGTATTATCCAACTACAATGGTAATTCAATTTCTTGTTTTGGAGCTTGTGACGGAATTGTAGAAGTACCTAATCCGATAACCGGTGGAACAGCACCTTATAATTTCTTATGGTCTAATAATGCCAGTACTCAGATAGTTTCTGGACTTTGCGCAGGCTTATATCGTGTAACTATCACAGATTCCAATGGATGTACTGATACTACCTCCGTAAGTGTTAGTCAACCATTGGCATTAAATGCCAATGCAGTAGCCATTAACACTAGTTGTAGCGGTTCTGCTATTGGCAATATTACAGTAACTGCTACTGGTGGAACAGCACCCTATGTTTACTCTTTAAATGGAGGAGCAAGTCAAAGTTCCAATGTATTTACCAATCTAACAGCTGGTACGTACAACATTGTAGTTACAGATGTAAACAATTGCAGCTTTACTGTATCTTCAGCTATAACATCTGCAGCTCCGGTAATCGTAAATGCTGTTGCAACTTCAAATTATGCAGGATTTAATATCAGTTGTTTTGGTTCAACAGATGGTGCCGCTCAAGCAGCGGCTGCGGGGGGTATTGCTCCTTATACCTACCTTTGGTCAGGAGGACAGAATACAAACATTGCAACTGGTTTATCAGGTGGTGTTAATACTGTTACTGCAACTGATGCGAACGGATGTACTGGAACCACAACAATTACTTTAACAGAACCTTCGGAAATTACAGTTACAGTTACAAATAGTGTAAATCCGCTTTGTGGATCTGCAGCAACTGGTATCATTTCTGTATCTGCAAGTGGAGGTGCAGGAGCTTATACTTTCTCAATTAATGGCGGGGCTTTTCAAGGTAATAATACATTTAATAACTTAACGGCAACAACACATAACATAACTGCAAGAGATGCCAATGGTTGTACTGTTACCATATCAGAAACTCTGACTGCCCCAACAACACTTCAAGTCAATGTTTCGGTAACTAATGTAACATGTTTTGGATTTGATGATGGAACAGCATCTGCTAACGTTACCGGAGGTACTCCATTTGCTAATGGTGGTTACACTTATATCTGGTCTCCAGGAGGTCAAACCAATCAGAGTATTGGTAATTTACCAGGTAATGTAAACTATACTGTTACAGTTCAGGATGCAAGCGGTTGTATTGCATTTGGATCAGCATTTGTAAGCAGACCTACTCAATTGGTGGCCGTACTTACCAATATAACTCCTGTTGATTGTAATGGAAATAACAATGGTTCTTTTGAAATTAGAATAGTGGGTGCGAGCGGTTCTTATCTTTATTCAGTTGATGGAGGACAGAATTTTATTAATGTTACAACAAATCCTGTATCAGTTACTGGCTTAGCTGGAGGTACTTATTTGGTTGTAGTTAGAGATTCTGTAAGCTCTTCCTGTGAAGTGCCATTGAATGTGGAAATTTTAGAAAATGGTGGTTTATTAACAACTGTTGCTACAACATCAGTGTCATGTTTTGGACAAGTTGATGGAACCGCCACAGCTGTGCCATCAGGAGGAAGTGGTTCTTACACTTATTTATGGGATAACGGTCAAACCGCACAAACGGCTACAGGATTATCAGCAAACTTCATAGACAGCGTATTTACAGCAGCTCCATATGTAGTTACTGTTACAGATGCAAATGGCTGTTCTGTAGTTTATAATATCGTTGGTGTTGGATCACCAGATGAATTAATAGCAACTGATTCCGTTATTTCAAATATTTTGTGTTTTGGAGAAAATACTGGTTCAGCAAGAGTTAATGTTTCTGGTGGTAATCCAAACTATGCATATCTCTGGAGCACATTATCCACTACACAAGAAATTAGTGGTCTAGTTGCCGGTAATTATGTTGTAACAGTAACAGATACAAGAGGTTGTACTGATATAGCAAATGTCTCTGTTACTCAGCCATCCAGTGCGTTGAATATGTTGATTGAAATTGATTCAGTTTCTTGTTTTGGATTGGAAGATGGAAGATTGAGAATTACAAATACAAGTGGAGGGACAGGTCCTTATGAGTTTTCTTTTGATGAGAATGGACCTTTTGGACCAGATAGTTTAATTTCTGTAAATCAGGCGGCAGGTGAGTATGCTGTGACTGTTCGTGACACAAATGGTTGTTTATTAACAGTTGATAGTCTAGTCATTTTTGAACCTGCAGATATCGTTGTAAGCGCATTCCAAGATCAAACTATAAGAATTGGTGAACCTGCCCTGGTTACAGCAGAGGTAAATATTAACAATGTTGATAGTAGCTTAGTAAGTTGGTACTACTATACAGATAATGGCACCAATGTAGTTTGTCAAGGGGCTGATTGTTTTAGTGCTTCGATAAATCAAATTTATGATAATACCTTGTTGATTTTTGCCTTGAATAATGGTTGTGGAGATTCTGCATCAGTTAGTATTACAGTAAATGATAAAGAGTCAGCTTTTGTTCCTAATGTATTTACACCTAATGGTGATGGAAACAATGATATTTTTGCAGTGTACGGATCAACTGATGTGAAAGAAGTTAAATTGTTCAGAGTATTTAACAGATGGGGTGAACTGGTATTTGAAAGTGAAAACTTTAGACCGAATGATTTATCAAATGGTTGGGATGGAACATTCAAGGGCGAGCGATTAAACACTGCAGTATTTGTTTATTATACAGAAATAGAACTTCAAAATGGAGAAATTATTACCAGAAAAGGCGATGTTACTCTATTCAGATAAATTAATTAAACAAAAAAATATTAATCAATCACATAATATTCACTAACTTCGTTTTCTTAGAAAGCAAAGACACAAAATAATAAAATATGAAATTGACTAAATTATTCGCATCATTCTTTCTGTTACTATCAATTGTAGCGAATGGTCAGGATATTCACTTCTCTCAATTTTATGCATCTCCGCTCAATTTGAATCCAGCCACCACAGGTGTATTGAGTTGTGATGTTAGATTCTCCGCCATTTACAGAAATCAATGGGCTAGCGTTCTAAATGCCAATGCATTCAATACATTTTCTGCAGGGCTTGAAACTAGATTACCCATCGGTAAAAATGATTTTGTAGGAGTAGGTTTAAATCTATGGGCAGATAAGGCTGGTTCTTCTGCCTTCAGTACTATACATGGATCTTTAAGTGGTTCTTTCATCAAAAGATTAGGCGGAAGACGTTCCAATGATATGTATTTATCTGCAGCAGGTTCAATTGGGTTTTCTCAAAGATCTATAGAAACTTTAAAACTTCAATTTGGAAGCCAATGGAATGGTGATGCCTTTGATGGTACTCTAACAAGTGGAGAAAATGAATCTTCATGGAATTCTAGAGTAGCCTATGCAGATTTAGGTGCAGGTTTGTTTTGGTGGATGGCACTTGATAAGAAAGGTGAAAGTAATGTTTATGCCGGAATGGCTTTTAACCACCTTACAAGAGCAAATATTTCTTTTTTAGCTCAAGGTTTTGACGCTTTATATATGAAATCTACAGTGCATTTTGGAGGTGAATTCCGTGTGAAAAAGAGATTTGCTCTTGTTCCCAACGTAGTCTTATTATTTCAAGGTCCTTCTGTTGAGTCTAATTTTGGAACTTCTTTAAAATTTGATTTTAGTAAGAGAAGTAACAGTCAACAGGCTTTTGAGATTGGTCCTTGGTTCAGAATGGTTAGTTCGCCCACTGGTTCTATTGCAAGTGATGCCTTAATTTTGGTTGCCAGAATCAGATTTGGAGGTTCTGCATTTGGACTAAGCTATGATATTAACGTATCTAAATTGTCTCCAGCTACAAGAGGTAATGGTGCCTTTGAATTGTCTTATGTATTCACACTCTGCGGTATAAGAAATAGACCAATGGGTTGCCCGGCATTCTAATCGGTAAATTTATAAATTATCAAAGCATTTGGAATTCCAAATGCTTTTTTTTTTATGATGAAATTATCTAAAATTGAAATACGCTCCCTTCTTTTGCCTTTGGTTTTAGGCTGTATTTCTATTTTA
>Ga0255265_1000075_pt1 | contig 11809 bp, 1 predicted proteins | sample AtltaT_25_FD_183549 | JGI IMG/M metagenome (GOLD analysis project Ga0255265, IMG submission 183549) | Metatranscriptome of freshwater microbial communities from Altamaha River, Georgia, United States - Atl_Cont_RepA_0h (Metagenome... | ecosystem: Environmental > Aquatic > Freshwater > River...
CTTATTTATATACTTACTTATATATTGATGGTATCTCTAATATAAATTCATTATTGTATAATTTAATTATCTTAATTGATATTAATACCAATTAATAAATAGAACTAAAGTTCTTATTCAACCTCAAGTTTTTTTGGCGTAACTCGACAGAAGATATAAAACAAATATATTGATTAATTTTACTATAAAAGTGTATTTGTTCCAATGTCTTTCCGTGATTCGACCATAACACCAGGAACCCAACGTTATAATCCATCTTCGGCATCGAAGTCCGGTACTTCTGATAATATTATAACGAATAATAATGATAATATAAATGATTCTCTTTTATCTTCGACCTCAACATTACCTAATAATAGTAATGCAGTATCCTCAGCTAGTGCTGCCGCATTATTATCGGTAAATGCAGGAATAAACACTACATTATCCCCAGAACAACAAATAGTTCAATTAACCAGTAAATTAGTCGCTTTACGTAAATGGAATAGTCAATTAGATGAGCGATTAACGCTATCCCAAGAAGAAACTAATCGTTGGCGAGCCCATTATGAATTAGCTCAAGAAACCGTAGCCGCAATAATGTTAGAACGTGATCATAAAGATGCTTTAAATCGTGATTTAACAAATAAATTAAATGCATTAGGGGAAGTTGTTATGAATCAATCACGTGATACAATGACTGCTCAACGTGTATTAGCCGATGCTGAAGCTGTATCTGTTGAAGAAGCTCGTAAAATGGAATTATCCATGAAACAAGCTCGGGCTGAAGCAGATGCAGCGGTAGAATCAGCTCGTTTAGCTGTTCAACGTGCATCTACGGAAGCAGCAAATCGTATTATGGCAGCAGCAGCCCAACATGATCGTGAATTAGCGGAATTAAAAGATCGTCATGCTCAAGAAACATCGAATATGTTAGCTGCTTCGGCCGCAGAATTACAAAATTTACGTACCGAATTTGAACTTAAAAATCAAGAATTATCCCAACAAATTAGTGATTTACAACGTGAATTAGCTACCGAAAAAGAAACTCATGCTGCGAATGTTGCTCGTATACAAGATATTGCGGATAAAGAAATTAATTTTATGAAAGATGAAACTGCTAAACAAATTATAAGTTTACAACAAGAAACGGAACAAGAAATTACACGTATTAAAGATACTTGTGATACCGAAGTAAAAGCTTTAAGTGAAGAATTAAATACTCGTACAGCTTATTTTCATAGTGAAGTTGATCGTTTAGCACGGGAACGTCAACAACGATTAGCGCAAGTTGCATTAGAACATAATCGAACTTTAACCGATATGGCTAATGAATATGAAGAAGCACAAAATGCATTAGTTACTTTACATAATGATGAAATGAAAGAAGTAACCGATAATTTTAATAATGAAAAAGAAGCTTTATTAAAAGAAAATGCTATGAATAAAGCTCAACATGCTCAAGAATTAGCGGAAACTTTAGCTTTACATGGTGAAGAAATTACAAAAATATTAGCAAATCATGCGGATGAATTAACAAAATTAATTGCCCAACATACGGATACTTTAAATGCTTCGAATACTCAACATGCTCAAGATATCGCAGACTTAAAAGCTGAACTTGTCAATCTTCAAACTGTACATGCCGAAGAAATTGAAGCATTACATACCAAATATACAGCGGATATTAAAGATCTTGAAGCCAAACATGCTCAAGAAATTGCGGATGAAAAAACCAAATTAATGGAAACAGAAGCTCAACATGCGGTAGAAATGACTGAATTACGAGGTGCTCATGCTACTGAATTAGCTAATGTAGCTGCCCAATTAAAAGAAACTATTGATGATTATACTACACAATCAGCTAATGCTACGGAAGCTCATGCGAATGAACTTGCGGAAATAAATAAAGAACATACAAAACAATTAAGTGAATTAATGGATGTGCATAGTACCCAAATAGCAGAACGTGATCGTGCTCAAATTGAATTACAAGAAGCATTTTCTCGTGCGATGAATGAAGCGCAAGCAGCAGCGGATGCTCAATTACAAGAAGCTGTAACTGATTTACGTGAAAGTGCTGCAGAATTAGAACGACGTATTACCGCTCAAGCGGAAGATTCACGTTTACAATTAGAAACAGCTATCGCTGATTATCAACAACGGGAAACTACATTACGTGAACAATATGAAGTAGAATTAACTGCTTTACGCGATACTACGGATGGTATTATTACACAATTACAAGAAGAATTAGATCGAGTTCGTAAAGATGATGAAACCAATCTAAACGAAACTATTGATACGTATGAAAAATTACTTCAAAGTATACGGTCTCAAACAACTAATGCTTTAGATGAAGCAACTAAATTACATGCTGCTACTGTCGCAGATTTAGAAAAAACACAAATTGAAACCTTAAATCGTGCGACTACCGAAGCCGAAGAACGATTACGTAAAGCGGTGGAAGAAATAGAAAATAAACGAAATAGTGAAATATCCACTTTAAAAGAAAGTTATATTCGTACTAATAATGAATTAGAAGAACGTTATCGTTTACTAGAAGAAAGTGCCCGTAAATCATTAGAAGAATTAGAAGCTCAAGAGCATGCTCGATTAGAAACGACCAAAGAATCACATATGTTAGAAGTTGAAGCATTACAACAGCGTCATGCTGCAGATATTGAATCGATGCGTGCGGGATACGAAAAATTACATGCATCCGGTATTGATAATCTCACATTAGCTTATGATCGTCAATTAGAAGTACAAGAAGCACGTATTAAAGAACGTGATGAAACGATTACTAATTTACGTGCTCAAATCACGGAATTACGTAATTCTCGGGAAGATGCGGTAGTTGCTCGGGTTGCCGAAGCTCAACGAGCTTATAATTCTGAACGACGAGCATTAGAAGTTGAATTAGCATCGGTACGTAGTACATTAGAACGTATGAAAGCCGAACAAGATGCTTTATTATCTATGAGTTCCGAAGCGGATACTGCATTAGCTCGTGCTCGTGCGGAACATGCTGCCGAAGTGAGTGCTTTAGTTGATGCTCATGAAGGTGGTATTCGTGATGTTACCGCGAGTGCATTAGCTCGAGAAGCTGATTTAGAAACAGAATTTGATATGCGTATGGCAGATATGGAAGCTCGTCATGCGAATGAAGTATATGAATTACGTGCTGCTGTTGCGGAAGTTACCGCATTAGCTGATCGTGCAAATGCTGAACATGAAGCTGAATTAACCAAATTGAAAATGTTATACGAAGCGGCTGTTGAAAATATGCATGCGGCCCATGATGCGGCTTCTCGGGAAGCCGAAGCAATGACAGATGCTCGTGTTGCTGCTGCAAAAGCAGAAGCTTCCTTAATTGAAGGAGCTGTTTTACATGCAAAAGAACGTAGTGATTTAGCATCTCGTTTATCTCGTGAATCACAAGCAGTTAATGCCGTCGAAGAACGAGAATCAGCGTTAGCCGAAATGAAAGCTCATTATGAAGGTTTACTTCGTGAAGTACGATTACGTTCCGATCGTATTGTTGAAGGTATTAATGCTAATCATGAAGCGGAAGTACGAGCTTTACGTGACTCATACGAAAAAGAAAAGAAAGAAGCTGCCGAACATGCGGCTGCTTTAGCTGCTACTATTTCAGATGTTCGTGCATCTTACGAAACGCTTGGTCAATCGGTGACTTCAAATGCTCGTGAAGCTTTTGAAGCTCGTTTACGTACCTTTACCGAGAAGATTGAAGCTTATGAATTAATGATTGTCCAAATTCGTGCTGAATTAGATGAAACTCGTAAAGTAGCGTTTATTGAACAACAAGGTCGTGTGGAAGCTACGAATGAAATAACCGAATTACGTAGTGCATTAGCTTCGTCGATGGAAGCTGCTCATGCGGCAGCCGATAATCATGAAAAAGAATTAGCTGCTATTCGTGCTGCTTATGAAACAACATTAATTCAATTACGGGAATTAAATGAAAACAATCTTTCTTTACTTCGTAGTTCATATGAACGTCAATTATCGGATCTTACAGAAGCTCATCAACAACAAAAAATTGTTTTATCCGAAGAAGCAGAACGTACTGCCGATGCGGCTCGTTCCGATATTGTCGCGAAATCTAAAGAAGCTGCAGAAGGTGCGGGTTCAATGATTGATATGTTACGAAACCAAATTCGTAATTTAGAAAATACATTAGTCGAAGAAAAAGTTGCCCATACTCGGGATACCGATGAATTACGTCGTACTCATGATCGTGCTGTAGCGAGTGCTTTACAAAACTTTTTATTACGTGAAGAAGCCTTAAAAGCTTCCGCAGCATCAGATCGTTCTAATTTACAAAGTGAACATACCAAAGCATTAAATACTTTACAAACTCAAGTAGATATACTGAAAAAAGAAGTTGACCGTCGTGATGCTGAATTACGTGCATTAATGGCATTAAATTCTGATCATGGTATGACCATTGCGGAACTTAAAGTACGTGATGAAGCTGCTTTATCAGCATTAATTGAAGCTCATGAATTAGCAGTACGGGATTTAGAAGCTCAAGCTGCCGAACGAGAAATATTAATATCCAAAGATGCAGAAAATGAAATAAATTCGTTACGTGAAGGTTATGAATCTCGTATTGCGGAATTATTACATCAAATTGATACTTTATCCGAAGCGGCTATCCGTGCTCGTAATGATGCTGAAAAAGAAGCATTACAAATGAAAGAATTATATGCCCAAGGTATTGCTGCCTTAAAACTTACTCATGAAAAAGCAGTCGAAGAAGCCATGTTAACGGCGGAAGTACAAATTGCTACCACCGAAGCAACTGCAGCGAATGTTGAACAAGCGGTTCTTCAAGGTGCCGCTCGTACGGAAGCAGTATTACGTTCGAATGCTGATTTAGCGATTGCTGCTGCTCATGATGAACGAGATAAAGCTATTGCTAATGCTATGGTTGCGGAAAGTAATCTTTATACGGATCTTAAAGCTCGTCATGAATTAATTATTACCGATTTAACGGCTGCTCATATGCAAGAATTAATGGCTATTCGTGAACGTCATGCAAATGATATGAAAGCTATGAAAGAACAACATGATAAATTAAATGTTACTTTAGCTGAAGTACGTGCTGCTTATGCTAGCGCTATCTCAGGATCCGTCGATAGTTTAACCGAAGCTATGACATCTAAAACAGCAGTATTAGATGATCAATTAATTAATGCGGAACGTGTTATTTTAGATTTACGTAAACAATTAGCGGATACCCAAGCTTTACTTGATGCAGCTTCGAAACGAGAAGATGAAATTCGTAATTATTCAGTTGCATCGATTACGGAAGCATTAAATCGAGCTAATCAAGTAGAAACAGCATTACGTACTCGTATCGATGAATTAACTACTCAATTAGCTAGTGAACGATTAGAAGCGAATCGTCGAGAATCTGATTTACGTAATCAACTTATCCAAACTGAAGCTCAATCAACGAATAAAGATGTAAATACCCAAGTTACTGAACTTAAATCTATTTATGAATCGGCTATGAAAGAATGGAAACATACCCAAGAAGATACTGTTACCGCTCTTAAAGCTAGTTCTACTTCGGCCGAAGCAGAACATGTCAAAGCGGCTCAAGAAGTTGAGAAACGGTTAACCGAAGCACATGCTCGTGAACTTGCTGCTCTCAAAGCTGAAGCCGAAGCTCAAAGTCGTATTGATACGATGAAACATAATGCTGAAATGGCTGATTTAGTATCCCGATTAACACAAGCTCAAGCTGCTTTAGGTACAAATGGTTCCGCTACATCACAATTACAACAACAAGAACGTGGACATGAACAAGCTTTAACTGCTTTACGTACGGCTTATGAATCCCAAATTGCTGAAGTTAATCAACGGTTAGCTCGTCAAGAAGAACGATTATTAGCGGATACAGATAAACGATTAGGTTTATTAAAATCCACTTATGAAGCACGGGAAGCACAACTTCAAGCGGATCATGTTACCATTGTTGCAGAATTACGTTCTCGTATTGCACAATTAGAAAGTATATTAGATCGTAATTCAACCGATAATAATCGTCAATTACAAGCTGCAAAAGAAGCTGCTGATGCTGCAACTGCTCAAATTCGTGCATCTCATGAAACAGCTTTAAATGAATTAAAAGCTAGTTATGATCGTAATTTAGCTCAAGCATTATCCAATTTAGTAAATAAAGAATCCCAATTAAAAGCTGCTTTTGCTGTTGAACGTGCTGAAACTCAAGCTAATCATAGTAAACAACAATTACAATTACATACGGAAATGGAATCATTACGTAAAGTTGTGGAAGATAAATTATCAACCGAAGAATCAATTACCGTATTACGTACGCATTATCAAACCGAAATTACTCGTATTCAAGAAGAGCATGTACGTGAAATTACGGTTTTACATCAAGAACATGTTCGTACGGTAGAAGAAGTTAAATTAGTCACGAAACAAGAAAATGATAAACGTACGAATGAATCGGTTACTAAAGAAAATCAAATACGTGCCGAATATGCTGTACAAATCTCTTCTTTACAAAATCGTATTCGCGAATTAACCGCAACGATTGCCCAATTATCGGTAGATCATGGTAAACAAATGAGTGATATGATGGCGCAACAAGCTGCTACCTTAGTTAGTTTACGTGCGGCAGCTGAACGTGCTGCTAATGAACGTGCCGCGGTCGAAAAATTAACGTTAGAAACTCCTGCTGTTGCTGATAAAGGTACCGGTAATGCTACTCCTGCTCCCGCTCCAGCTCCTGCTGCTCGTCCATTTGTAGCTGTACGTTTAGCCAATGTTAACCATGATTATATGATCAAAAATCAAGATCTTGCTAGTTTCCAAGCGACTTTATTAGCTGATCTTGCCAAAGCTGCAGGGGTCTCTCCTGATTCGTTAGCGGTTCAAGCTATTCGTGCTGGTTCCGTTGTCGTATTAGTTCAAAGTCCAGCTCCTTCAAGTCTTAATAAATTACGTACCACATTAGCTACTCCGGAAGGACGTAAGAGTGTGGAACAAAGTTCCGCGGTTGCGGCTATACCTTCTGCTGCATTAGAAGATCCTCTGCAACCTATTAGTATTACCGATGCTTCGGATGATTTTGATGAAAATGGTGAACGTGTAACTGCATCGAAACCTTCTGCTCCTATTACTTTACCTGCTACCCATAATCCTGCGGTTGATAGTTTAATTGAACGTCATGCTCATGAATTAACTGCATTACGAGATTCCTATAAAGAATCAATAGATGGTTTAGTACAAAAATTAAAAGCTAGTGAATCAGCTTTACATCAATCTCAAAAACAAGTTGATCAATTAACTAATGAATTAACTACGGTAAAACAACAACTTTCAACTTCCCAAACAGAACTTTCGAAACGTTTATCTGTCGAAGAAGGTACAAAATTAAAAGAACAATTAAGTACTACCGAAACGAAATTAAAAGAAACTCAAGATGCCTTAGAAAAATTACAATTTGATACGAATTTACAAATTCAAGAACTTAATGAAGCATTAGCCTCGGCCAAAGCTGTATCTGATCGTGAAGTATCCATCTTAAAACATGCTCATTTAATGGAAGTTAAAGAAATTCGGGATGCTTTATCACGTGCTGTATCGCGTCGTAATTCTATTGAAGGAGGTGCTATGGATGCTGCCGCTGCAGCTGCTGCAGAAGTTGCGGAATTATCTAGTCGTATTGCTCATTTACAAGCTGAAAATTCTCGTACTCTTGCTGATATTGAATCTCGCCATGCTACCGCCTTAGCAGAAGCCCAAGGTAAATATAAAGCTGCTGTCGCCGCCTTAAATGAAGCTACGGCTGCTTCGGAAATGATTAAAGGTAAAGCGGTTGCGGAAGCACGGGAAGAAGCATTACAACGATCGGCTGAAGTTATTACTATGCATCAAACACGGGCAAATGATTTAGAAAGTAAATTAGCAGCATTAGAAGATAAACGAGTTAACGAATTATCTGCTGCTGAAGCTCGTCATGCGAATGAAATTACATCATTAATGGATAAATATGCAAAAGAAATTGCTGATTTAAATCGTAAACTTGTTGAAAAAGAAGAAGCCCGTTTTACTGATTATAAAACTATTGAAGAACGTAAAGTAGAAGAATTAGCCGCTACTAATGCTCGTTATGATAGTCGTATTAAAGCTATTGAAGAACAAGCTGCGAATAAAGAACAAGAAATTCAACGTAATGCGGAAGCAAATGTTGAACGTATTCGTAAAGATATGGAAGCATTACAATTAGTACATAAAGCCGAAATTCAAAAATTACAAGCTTCGGTTGATGAAGAAAAAGCTCGTATTCAAGCAAAAGTCGAAGAAATTTCTGCAACACTAAATAAACAACATGCTGCAGCAATGAAAGCGGAAACTACAAAAGCGAAAACGGATCGTGAAACAGCTTTAGAAGAAGCTCGAGTACGTGCAGAAAAAACTTTAAATACTGTACGGGATGATTTACGTAAACAATTAGCTACTGCTGATAATCGTATTACCGAATTAAGTTTACAAATTGTCGCGGAACAAGCAAAATCGCATGGACGTGCTGAAACCATTTCTTCCTTACGTAAACATATTACCGATTTAGAAAATGAACGTAATTTATTACGTACCCAAATGGAAAAAGATGCAGAAAAATCTACTAAAGCAACCGAAAAAGCTGTAGCACAAGTAAAAGAAATGCATACTATGGAATTATCAAAAGTAAATTCAGAAAATGAAGCTACGGTACGTGCCTTAAAAGCTGATTATGAACGTCAACGAGCGGAAGATGCTGTTCGTTATTCGGAAGCGGTTGCGGATGGTCGAGAAGCCCAAATTAAAGAATTAGAAAGTAAATATAAAGCACAATATGAAGATTTAAATCGAAGTTTAGAAGAAAAATTAGCCAATAGTAAAAATACGATTAATATTTTACAAAATCAATTATCCGATAGTAATCAAGCCCATGCCGCCGCCGAAAAGAAATTACAAAATTTAGCTTCCTCCTTAGCTGATACGGCAGCCGCTCAAGAAAAAGATTGGATTAATCGTGTTGTTACGTTAGAATCTGCTTACGAAAGTAAGGTTTCACAATTACAAGAAGCTTTATTAACTTCGGAACGAATGGCAGAACGGGCTACTATGGATTTCTCAGCTGCTATCGTAGAAGCCAAAGCAGCGGCTGTGGAAGAAGCTCAAGCAGCGAATCGTACCGCCGAAGCTATTCGTGTTCGTGTGGAAGCTGATATGCGTGATTTACATGCCGCACATGCGTTAGAAATTGAACGTATTCAAGCTATGTGGGCGGCTAAAGTATCGAGTGCTGAAGCAGAAGCATCTGCGAAATTAGTAACCGCGGCTGCTGAATCGAATCAACGATTAAATGAATTATATCGTACGACCAAAGATACTGCCGCGACGTTAGAAAAAGAATATCAACAACGATTAGAAGAAGCAGTAAATCGGGAACGTAAGGCAAAAGAACATGCTTTACGAGATGCGGAAGCACAAGCGAAAGCTGCAATGGATTCTGTAAATGCTTCGTATGAACGTGAAATTGCGGAATTACGGGCTGCTCATGAACGTGCAAAAGCTGAAACGGCTCGTTCCGTTGCTCAAGAAGTAGCGAAACATTCGGAAGAAATTACTCAATTACATCAAAATGAAAATGAACGAATTAAAAAATTACAAGATAATCAAGAAGAAAAATTACGTAATCTTCAAAAAACGCATGATAATGAAATAAGTATGTTACGTCGTGCTTTAGCTGAAGCGGATGCTCGTTCGGCTGAATTAGAAACATCCGTAAAAACTTTAACTGCTGATTTCCAAACTTCGTTAGCGAAAGCGGATGCGGATGCTGCTAGTCGAGTTGCTGCCGCAGTATCAACTGCCGCTGCGGAATCAAATCGTTTAAGTGCAGAATATGCGCATAATTTAGCTGCTTTACGTACTGCCTTTACTGATCAAGTTGCTGCGGCGGAAGAACAATTAGCCAAGAAATTACAAGATGAAGCGAATAAAAATATTGAAACCATTAAAAAAGATGCCGCTACGAAATTAGAAGATCAAAAAGCTGAAGCAAAACTTGCTTATGATCAAGTATCTGCAGAATTAACGAAAGTATCCATCGAATTAAGTAAATTACAAGCCGAACATAGTGGTTGTGGTCCAGTTTCTGATCAATTACGAAATAATATGAATATGATGTTAGAAAATGAACGTCAATCACATCTTTCCGCAATAGCCGCTGTTCAAAAAGAAGCGAATGAAGCTTTAGAACGTGCTCAACAAGCTGCGTATAATACTTCTCAACAAGTTAAATTAGAATTAGAAGCATTTACTAAAGCTCATGATGAAGAAATTTCGGGTTTACATAAAATATTAGAACAAACTAAAATTGATTATACACAATCCTTAGAAAATCTTAAAGATTTCCATACCAAAGATAAAGAACAAGCTATTCAAGATTTAACGAAAAAACATACCGAAGAAGTAACAAAATTACGGGATGAAGCAGAAGCGAAATTAGCGTCTACTAAAGATGAATATGAAAAATTACTTACAAAATTACGTGAAGATGCGGATGCGGATGTTAATCGTGCTAAAGCAGAAGCAGAAGTAGCTATAGCCCAAGCGAAAGAAGAAGCGAACATTGCGGTTGCAAATGCTGCAGCAGATGCTGCTAAAGCGGTTGAAGAAGCTCGTACGGAAGCAGCGGCTACTGTCGCGAAAGTACAAGCGGATATGGAAGGCTTAAAAGAACGTACTAGTAAAGATTTAGCTGCTGCCAAAGCTACTTATGATGAATTATTACAAGCAGCAGCATTAACGGAAGCACGTCGTCAAGCTGAAATTCGTACTTATGAATCAAAATTAGAAAATGCTGAAAAAGAATTACGTTTAATGGAAGATCGAGCGAATAATACTATCCGTAATACGGAAGAACGTGGACGAGCTAATCAATTAGCATTAGAAGCATCTACGGCCGATATTCAAGCTCGTCTTAATGCAGCGATTGGTGATCGGGCTCGTTTATTAACTCGGGAACGTGAATTAATTACCAAAGTTGATGAATTATCTCGTACCATTAATAGTTTAACAGCCAATTCATCGTCGGCAGTATCCGAAGCTTCCGCTGCTAAAGTTACGTTAGATCGGGAAGCTCGTCGTTGGACTGCTGAAAAAGAAGCCTTTATTAAAAATGAAGCAGAATTACGTGAACAATTAAAAGAACGTACCGCCTCAGCCGAAGCTTTACAAGAACGTGCTGCTCGGGCTCTTGCCGCTTCTGCAGCGCAAACTAAACATTTAAATGATGAACATGATAAATTAATCCGTTCAAAAGATGAACAAATTACTCGATTAAAAGGTTTAGTAATTGAAGCTCAACGTGAAGTTAATCGATTACGTGGTACTACCGATAGTGGTCGATATAGTCCCAATACATTATCTCCTACCAGTAATTATGGTAGTAGTAATACAAATAATGCGTATAGTTTAGAAGATTTAGCTTCAATGAATTTTGATGATATGAATACTAATCGACGTAAATCTCCTACTTCCAATAGTAGTACATCAATAGGAGCTATCGAAGCAAATACGCATTTATTACCACCATCAATTAATAATATTTTAGGAGAATCTCTTGCTCCTGCTTCAGGTGTACGTCAAGAAGATAATAATTCACCACCTCGTAATTCCTCTGTAACAAATGATTTACGTGATCGTATGAAAAAACAAGTAAATAAAAAATAAGTAAACGCGCATGCGTCACATATAAGAAATTTTTTGCACA
>Ga0255265_1000076_pt1 | contig 11745 bp, 21 predicted proteins | sample AtltaT_25_FD_183549 | JGI IMG/M metagenome (GOLD analysis project Ga0255265, IMG submission 183549) | Metatranscriptome of freshwater microbial communities from Altamaha River, Georgia, United States - Atl_Cont_RepA_0h (Metagenome... | ecosystem: Environmental > Aquatic > Freshwater > River...
AATCAGAATAAAATTAAAGTCTTACGATCACAATTTGGTAGATAAGTCTGCCGAGAAAATCGCTAAAACCGTAAAGAGCACTGGCGCTGTGGTAACAGGTCCAATGCCATTGCCTACAGACAAAAAAATATTCACGGTTCTCCGTTCACCACACGTAAACAAAAAGGCTCGTGAGCAGTTCCAATTGTGCACTCACAAACGTCTTTTGGATATTTACACATCTTCATCAAAAACAGTAGATGCTTTATCCAAACTCGACTTACCCTCTGGTGTGGAAGTAGAGATCAAAGCTTGATAGCCAGAAAGTAAATTAACATACAGATCATCGTCATCCACTCCGCAAGGCGTGGCGCTGACTAAAAATAGAAAAGAGAATGAAAGGAATAATCGGAAAGAAGGTTGGTATGACCAGCATCTTCGAAGCCAATGGCAAGCAAACGGCTTGTACCATTATTGAGGCAGGTCCTTGTGTAGTTACACAGGTTAAGACTGAAGCCACCGATGGGTACAATTCTTTGCAAATTGCGTATGGTGAAAAGAAAGAAAAGAATAGCAATAGTGCTATGATTTCTCATTTTGCCAAAGCCGGTACAACTGCAAAGGCAGTCGTTAAGGAACTCCGTAACTGCGATCTCCAAAAATCATTGGGAGATACCATTACCTGTGATATCTTCTCAGAAGGTGAGCTGGTAAGTGTTATTGGTACTACCAAAGGAAAGGGATTTCAAGGGGTTGTTCGTCGTCATGGATTTAGTGGGGTAGGTGAAGCTTCTCATGGTCAACATGATCGTCAGCGTGCACCCGGTTCTATTGGTGGTTCATCATATCCTTCCCGTGTATTTAAAGGTATGCGTATGGCTGGTCAAATGGGCGGCGATAAGGTGAAGGTGAAAGCCCTTAAAGTATTAAAAATATTCCCTGAAAAGAACTACGTCCTCGTTAGTGGTTCTGTACCAGGTCATAATGGTTCAATCGTTTTAATCCAGAAGTAAGATGCAAGTAGAAGTATTAAATATAAAGGGACAGTCAACCGGACGTTCCGTAGAATTACCCGATGAGATTTTTGGGATTGAACCCAACGATCACCTTATTTACCTATCGGTAAAACAATATCTCGCTGCTCAGCGTCATGGCAACAGCAAGGTAAAGACTCGTGCCGAAGTAAAAGGGGCTTCCCGCAAATTGCATAAGCAAAAAGGTACCGGTGGTGCTCGTAAGGGAAATATCCGTAATCCATTGTACAAAGGAGGTGGTACTATTTTTGGGCCTAAGCCAAGATTCTACCATATCAAATTGAATCGTAAGGTGAAGGATTTGGCTAAAATTTCAGCCTTATCTCACAAAGCCAAATCAAATAGTATCGTTGTTGTTGAAGATATGCAGTTGAATGCACCGAAAACAAAGGATTTTACAGCGATGTTAGCCGGTTTAAACCTTACAGGGAAGAAGACTTTGTATATCCTCCCAGATTACAACGAAAATGTTTACCTCAGCAGCCGGAATTTACCTCGCGTAACCACTAGTTTGCTTAGTGATACCAATACATATGATATCGTTAATGCCTCTACACTAGTTTTAACCGAAGAAGCCGCTAAGATTTTTACGCTTGACGAAAACGAAGCCTTAGCCTAATTCCAGTCTAAATAAAAACTGAAACAATGAAAGCATCAGAAATAATTAAAAAGCCGATCGTTACCGAAAAGATCAATAAGCAAACGGAGAAATTCAATCGCTATTGCTTTGTGGTAGATAAGCGTGCCAATAAACTGGAGATTAAAAAAGCTGTGGAAGACTTCTACCATGTTCGTGTGGATGATGTTAACACTAGTGTTGTACCAGCAAAAGCCAAAACTCGTATGACGAAAGACGGCATTTTTAACGGACGCAAATCCGGATACAAGAAGGCTACAGTAACTGTGGCTGAAGGAGAAACAATAGATTTATACGCATTTTAATATAACAAAAAATGGCATTAAAGAAATATAAACCGGTCACCGCTGGTACACGTTGGAGAATCGGGAACGCCTATGCGGAACTCACAACCGACAAGCCTGAGAAATCATTGTTGGAACCTACCAAGAAAACAGGTGGGCGTAACGCCCAGGGACGCAGATCTATGCGTTACATTGGGGGCGGAAGCAAGCAGATGTACCGTAAAATCGATTTTAAACGTAATAAACATAACATCCCAGCGGTTGTAAACTCGATTGAATACGATCCTAATCGTACTTCTTTTATCGCATTGTTACATTATGCTGATGGTGAAAAACGTTACATCATTGCTCCTCAAGGATTAACAAAAGGGATGCAAGTAATGAGCGGTGAAACAGTGGCTCCGGAAATTGGAAACTGTCTTCCTTTACGCAACATGCCTTTAGGTACTGTAGTTCACAATATTGAATTGCAACCTACTCAGGGGGGGATCATTGCTCGCAGCGCTGGTGCATCGGCTCAGTTAAATGCCAAAGAAGAAAAGTATGCGGTATTGAAGATGCCTTCTGGTGAATTACGTAAGGTATTAATCAATTGCTGTGCAACCGTAGGAACGGTATCAAATTCTGATCACGCATTAGAAACCAAAGGAAAAGCGGGAGCGAATCGTTGGTTAGGGATTCGTCCTAGAAACCGTGGTGTTGCGATGAATCCTGTCGATCACCCAATGGGAGGAGGTGAAGGTCGTTCATCTGGAGGACATCCACGTTCACGCACCGGTAAATATGCTAAAGGAGAGAAAACCCGTAAGAAAAAAGGATCTGATAAGTTAATCATATCAAGAAGCAACGGAACTAAATTAAAAAACAAATAAATTTAAATAATTAATGGCTCGTTCAATTAAGAAAGGTCCTTATGTAGATGCCAAACTGGCCAAAAAGGTTCAGGACATCAGCGAAGGAAAAGCGAAAAAATCGGTGATCAAAACCTGGAGTCGTCGTTCAACGATTACCCCTGATTTTGTGGGTCAAACGTTCGCCGTGCATAATGGAAACAAGTTTATTCCAGTGTATGTTACCGAATTCATGGTAGGTCATAAGTTGGGAGAATTTTCTCCAACCCGTATTTTCAAATCGCACAGCGGAGGCAAATAATTATTTACTAAAACGAAATTATCATACAATGGAAGCAGTAGCCCGTTTAAGAAATCACCCAACGTCGCCCCGTAAAATGCGTTTACTGGTGGATGTGATCCGTGGCATGGAAGTTGAAAAGGCCGTTAGTTTTTTGAAATTCAATGCCCAGCATAACTCTCAGCCTCTTGAGAAATTGTTGCTGAGTGCCGTGGCTAACTGGCGTCAGAAAAATGAAGGTCAGGATATTAGCGGACTGATCGTGAAGACAGTCTTTGTTGATTGTTCACGCACGCTGAAGCGTATGATGCCAGCTCCTCAGGGACGTGCACATCGTAAATTGAAGCGCAGCAATCATGTAACTATTATTGTAGATCAAAAGGCAGAAAAAAACTAATCATAAAATAGGGTCTCTTCAAAACCCGAAAAAGAATATAAAATGGGTCAAAAAACAAATCCAATTGCAAGCAGGTTAGGCATCGTGAGAGGCTGGGATAGTAGCTGGTACGGTAACAAGCACGATTATTCTGATAAGCTAATCGAAGATGTAAAAATCCGTAAGTACCTCAATGCACGTATCAACAAAGGCGGTATCGCTAAGATTGTTATTGAGCGTATGTTAGGGAAACTGATTGTGACTATTCATACTTCACGCCCAGGTATCATTATCGGAAAGGGTGGTCAAGAAGTAGACCGTATCAAAGAAGAGTTGAAGAAACTAACCGGTAAAGACGATGTACAAATCAACATCTTAGAAATTCGTCGTCCTGAGTTAGATGCACAAATTGTTGCCGATTCTATCGCTAAGCAAATAGAAGGTCGTGTTAACTATAAGCGTGCAGTGAAGATGGCAATACAAACCACAATGCGTATGGGTGCAGAAGGGATTAAGATTAAGTGTGGTGGTCGTTTAGGAGGTGCAGAGATTGCCCGTTCTGAGGAAATCAAACAAGGTCGTACCCCACTGCATACTTTCCGTATGGATATCGACTACGCAAACGTGTTCGCTTTAACGGTATATGGTAAGATTGGTATTAAGGTTTGGATCTGTAAAGGTGAAGTACTTACTAAGCGTGATTTGAATCCAAATATTATTGCTGGTAAAGATGACCGTCGTCCTTCATTCGAACGCGAAACTCGTGGTGGAATGGGTGGTGAAAGAAGAGATGATCGTCGTGGAGGCGGTGGTGGAAACCGTGGTGGTGGTCCTCGTGGTGCAAGAGCTAAAAATTAATTTTGAACAATTCTTTATAAGAAATAGAACATGTTACAACCGAAAAGAACGAAACACAGAAAAGCCCATAAGGGAAGAATCAAGGGCGATGCCAAGCGTGGAGCTACGCTCTCTTTTGGAACCTTTGGACTTAAGTCGCTGGAACCAAGTTGGATTACCAACAGACAGATAGAGGCTGCCCGTCAAACAATGACACGTCATATGAAACGTGAGGGTAATGTGTGGATCCGAATCTTCCCAGATAAGCCAATTACTAAAAAGCCTGCAGAGGTTCGTATGGGTAAGGGTAAAGGAAATTTGGAATATTATGCAGCCGTAGTGAAACCAGGACGTATCATGTTCGAAATCGCTGGTGTATCTCTCGAAGTAGCTAAAGGGGCATTAGCCTTAGCTGCACAGAAATTACCTATCGCTACTAAAATTGTTATTCGTCGCGATTATACAGAAGCGTAATCATAAAAAAGAATAAGTCATGGCAACAAAGAAAAAAAATACAAAAGACCTAAGTGGAATGAGCAAAGAAGCTCTTCTGAATACCATCAGTGAGTCTGAATTACGCCTTCGCAAAATGGAATTCAGTCATGCCATTACCCCAATTGAAAACCCGATGCATATTCGGATTCAACGTAGGGAAATCGCCCGCATGAAAACGCAATTACGCCGTATCGAATTAGGTTTATAATCCTTAAAGAAAACAGACTATGTCAGAAGTACAATCAATAAGCAGGGGTCGTCGCAAAACCCGTACCGGTTTGGTAACCAGCAACAAGATGGAGAAAACCATTACCGTATCTGTGGAGCGTAAGGTGAAACACCCTATTTATGGGAAGTTCCTTAAGAAAACAACAAAGTTCATGGCTCATGACGAAAAGAACGAGTGTTCAATTGGTGATGTGGTAAAAATCATGGAAACCCGTCCGTTAAGCAAAAACAAGTGCTGGCGATTGGTGGAGATTGTTGAAAAAGTGAAGTAAGCCTGTGGTTTTTTGCCGCAAGTAAAAAAGAAAATATGAACGGATGAGTGATAAGCTCGTCCACAAATTGAATAAAATGATACAACAAGAAAGCAGACTGAATGTAGCCGATAACAGTGGAGCCAAGGAGGTTCTTTGTATCCGCGTACTGGGTAACTCTGGCCAGGACTATGCGCATATTGGCGACAAGATTGTGGTAACTGTTAAGGATGCCATGCCTGGTGCCGGTATCAAAAAAGGTACAGTGGCAAAAGCAGTTATCGTTCGCACGAAAAATAAACTGCGTCGTAAAGATGGTTCTTACATCCGTTTTGACGATAATGCCGTTGTGATCCTGAATGCTTCGGATGAACCTCGTGGCACTCGTATTTTTGGGCCAGTAGCTCGTGAATTACGCGATAAGGGATACATGAAGATTATTTCATTGGCACCAGAAGTGCTTTAATACTTAAATATCAGTAACGTGAAACAAAGATTTAAAACAAAATATTCGATTAAAAAAGGCGACCAGGTTGTGGTTATCGCCGGCGATGACAAAGACATGAATACGCCGCGCACTGTGTTGGCCGTACTCACTGATGATACAAGTGCCCGCATTAAGGTGGAAGGTGTAAATATTGTTACAAAGCATATTAAGCCGAACGCTCAAAATCCACAAGGTACTATCGTGAAAGAAGAAGCGCCTATCGCTATCTCGAATGTTATGCTTTGGGATGCAAAAGCCAAACAAGCTACTCGCGTTCGCAGAGAAAGAAAAGACGGAAAAGCATTACGAATATCAAAAAAATCCGGAGAGGTAATTAAATAATGGCAACAGAAACATATATACCTAGAATGCAAACCAAGTACGCCGTTGAGGTTGTACCTGCTTTGATGAAAAAATTTGGTTATAAAACCATCATGCAATGTCCTAAACTGGTAAAGATTTGTCTGAACCAAGGGGTAAAAGGATCTGTAGCAGATAAGAAGTTAATTGATACGGCTGTAGAAGAAATGACACAGATCACAGGTCAACGCGCTATCGCTACGATGTCTAAAAAGGATATCTCTAACTTTAAGTTGAGAAAGAATATGCCTATCGGCGCTAAGGTTACTTTGCGTGGTAAAAACATGTTCGACTTCTTAGATCGTTTTGTTGCCGTTTCATTGCCACGTGTACGTGACTTCAAAGGGGTTAACGAAAAATCATTCGACGGACGTGGTAATTATACGATTGGTGTTACCGAGCAGATTATCTTCCCAGAAATTGATATCGATAAATTACCTCGTATTAGCGGTATGGATATTACCTTCGTAACGACAGCCCGTACCAATGAAGAAGCTTACGAGCTTTTGAAAGAGATGGGGATGCCTTTTAAAAACCTTAATGTTAAAAACAACTAATTCATAAAATAACATGGCAAGAGAATCAGTCAAAGCCCGCCAACGTAAACGTGAGAAAATGGTAGCCAAGTATGCCGATAAGCGCGCAGCTTTGAAAAAGGCAGGCGACTATGAAGCGTTGGATCTACTTCCTAAAAATGCATCACCGGTTCGTTTAAAAAACCGTTGTAAATTAACTGGACGCGGAAAAGGATATATAAGATATTTCGGAATTTCACGTATTCAGTTCCGTGATATGGCTCTGAATGGATTGATTCCTGGGGTACGTAAAGCCAGTTGGTAATTCAAACCCTAACCCAACCTGATAAATTTAACTTTAAAAATTACTAGATACCATGGTAACAGATCCGATAGCAGATTTCCTGACCCGAATCAGAAACGCACAGATGGCAGGACATCGAATTGTAAGCATACCCGCTTCAAACCTGAAGAAGAGTATGACGGAAATATTGTACAACAAAGGGTATATCGCCAAATATATATTTGAAGACGATAACAAGCAGGGCATTATTAAGATAGCCTTAAAGTACGACGCACAAACGAAAATACCTGCCATTCGTGGTTTGGAAAGAGTGAGTCGCCCAGGTTTACGTCAATATGCAAAACCTGCTGAAATTCGTCGTGTACAAAATGGATTAGGCATCGCCATTATCTCAACTTCGAAAGGAGTAATGACGGATAAAGAAGCCAAGGCTAATAATATTGGAGGTGAAGTTCTCTGCCATATCTATTAATCGTTAACGTAGTAAACTAAAACTGTAAGCTCTGTTTTAAGTGCTTCAAAAAATTAAAAGCAATGTCTCGAATAGGAAAAAAACCGATAGAAATTCCAAGTGGTGTAACCATCACGGTTGGTGCTAACAATGAAATAGTTGTGAAAGGGCCTAAGGGCGAATTACGTCAGCCAATCAATAGCGATATCAAGTTAGAAATGGCCGATGGGATACTGAATATCAGTCGCCCTACGGATCAAATCCAACACAGAGCTATGCATGGATTGTATCGCGCCTTGATTGCCAATATGGTAAAAGGAGTTACCGCAGGTTTCGAAAAGAAATTAGAATTGGTTGGGGTAGGTTATAAAGCCACTAATCAAGGTAATATTCTTGACTTAGCCCTTGGATATTCTCATAATATTATCATGGAAGTTCCGAAAGAATTAAGTGTTGCCACTGAAACTTTAAAAGGAAGTAATCCAATGATTACCTTACAAGGTTCAGACAAGCAATTGTTAGGACAAGTAGCTGCCAAAATACGTAGTTTACGTAAGCCTGAACCATACAAAGGAAAGGGTGTGAAGTATGTAGGTGAATTTATCCGTCGTAAAGCAGGTAAAGCCGCTGGTAAATAAAAACTAATCATTAGAAAATGGTTACAGTCATTTTCTTTAAAACTCAAATATCATGGACGTTAAAGTAGAAAGAAGACAGAAATTAAAGTGGAGGATCCGTAAAAAGATAAGCGGAACGGCAGAACGCCCTCGCTTATCGGTATTCCGCAGCAATAAAGAAATTTATTGTCAGTTAATTGATGACACCAATGGAGTTACCCTTGCCGCAGCCAATAGTCGTGGTAAAGATGTTGAATCTAAAGGTAATAAAGTAGAAATCGCTCGCTTAGTAGGTCAGTCTTTGGCTGCCAAGGCAAAAGCAAAAGGAATCGCAAATTGTGTATTCGATCGTGGAGGTTATCTTTACCATGGCCGTGTTCAAGCGATTGCTGAAGGAGCTCGTGAAGGTGGACTGAATTTCTAGTCCGGAAATAAATAAAAATTTAATAGTATTCTCAATAACAGAAAATGTCTAAAACAGAAAAAAACGCAGTAAAGTCAGGCGAACTCGAATTGCAAGATAAAGTAGTGGCTATCAATCGTGTGGTTAAGACAACCAAGGGTGGACGTACCTTCAGTTTCTCCGCTTTAGTGGTTGTAGGTAACGGAAACGGTGTGATTGGTCATGGCTTAGGAAAAGCAAAAGAAGTACAAATGGCCATTCAGAAGGGTATCGATGATGCCAAAAAGAATCTGGTTAAAGTGCCTGTATTGCATGGTACTGTTCCTCACGAAATTCTGGCCAAGTCTGGTGCTGCCAAAGTAATGATTAAGCCTGCGTCTCATGGTACGGGTGTAATTGCCGGAGGTAGTATGCGTGCTGTGCTAGAAAGCGCCGGAATTACCGACGTATTGGCAAAGTCACTCGGATCTGCTAATCCACACAATGTGGTTAAGGCAACAGTAGCAGCTCTGGCTCAAATGCGTGAACCTATACAGTTCGCTAAAGACAGAAACATTAGTCTTAAGAATGTATTTAACGGGTAATTGTTCCAGATAAATTCAAACCATAATAGTAAGCACAACGAAAATGAGCAAGATAAAAGTAACACAGGTAAAAAGTGCCATTGATCGCAATAAGCGTCAAAAGGCTACTTTATTAGCCCTTGGGTTAAGAAAGATCAGTCAAACCCGCGAGTTTGAAGCAACCCCTCAGATTCTGGGGATGATTAAAAAGGTTGAACATTTAGTAAAAACGGATAAATAAGAACAGCATGAACTTACATAATTTAAAACCCGCAGAAGGAGCAACCCACAGAGAGGGAAAGCGTTTAGGTCGTGGTAATTCTTCTGGAAAAGGAGGTACATCCACAAAAGGGAATAAAGGTGCACAGTCACGTGCTGGCTATAATCGCCGTCGCGGTAGTGAAGGTGGACAAATGCCTTTGCACCGTCGTTTACCTAAGCGTGGTTTCAAAAATATTAACCGTATCGATTACAAAGTATTCAATATTGGTCAAATTGATGATCTAGCTACACGTTATGAACTTCAGGAAATTTCTCCAGAAAGTTTATATGTTACAGGATTGCTTAATCGCACAGATTTAGTAAAAATTCTCGGGAAAGGAGAATTGAAGAGCAAATTGACTTTTAAAGTAAACGCTGCAACAGAAACGGCTAAGAAAGCTATTGAAGCGGCTGGTGGAACTTTAGAAATCGTTCTGTAGTTGTTTAACACCCATTCCAGAACCAACAGGTAGTTATACACCGATTGGGACAGAAAAAGAATACATTAATTTAGTTTGATTTGTAAAAAATAATTTCAATTTTTACAATCAAACCTCGAACATCGAAGTAGAATGAAAAAAATAATAAGTACCTTAAAGAATATCTGGAGTATTGATGAACTTCGTAACCGGATTGTATTTACTTTAACTCTCTTATTGGTGTACCGCGTGGGTTGTCACGTGGTACTTCCTGGTATAAACCCTAATGAGCTCAATGCGAATCAAGGTCAGAATGGGTTACTTGGATTGTTCAATATGTTTGCTGGGGGCGCCTTTAATAAGGCCTCTATCTTTGCATTAGGGATTATGCCTTATATCTCGGCAAGTATCGCTATGCAATTAGCTCAAATTGCGATTCCCCAATTACAAAAGTTATCAAAGGAAGATAGTGGACGTCGTACGATTAACCTCTACACTCGTTATTTAACGGTAGGGGTTACTTTGTTTCAGGCAATTGGTTATATCACATATCTCCGTAGTCAAAATTCAAATGCCATCATGGGCGATAGTCTGGGTTGGATGATTTCTACTGTGGTTATTCTTACCACAGGTACTTTATTTGTGATGTGGTTAGGTGAAAAAATTACTGATAAGGGAATTGGAAACGGAACAAGTTTAATTATCTCTGCAGGTATCATTGCTCGTTTACCTCACGCATTGGTTCAGGAATTTGAAGCCAAAACACAAGCTGCTGGTGGTGGTTTATTAATCTTCTTGATTGAAATGGCTATTATGGTTCTTGTTGTGATGGCGATCATTATGTTGGTACAAGGTACACGTCGTATTCCTCTAAATTATGCGCGTCGTATTGTAGGAGCAACCTCAGCTAAGGATTTATCAAGCGCTCGTGATTTTATTCCTATCAAGGTTAATTCTGCCGGTGTAATGCCTATCATCTTCGCTCAGGCTATGTTATTTATCCCAGCAACTGTTATTGGATTCTCAAACAGTGAAACAGCACAAGGTTTCGTAAAGCATTTAACCAATCCAGGGTCTCTATGGTATAATATCATTTATGGTATTTTGGTAGTTGCCTTTACGTATTTGTATACTGCATTGATTTTCAATCCTAATCAGATGGCTGATGATCTTAAGCGTAATAATGGATTTATTCCAGGCATTAAGCCAGGTCAGGATACTGCAGATTATATCGGAGCTATCATGGATCGTATTACCTTACCAGGGGCTATATTCTTAGCTTTGATAGGTATCCTTCCAGGATTGGCAGGACAAATGAAGATTACTAGCGGATTTGCTAGTTTCTATGGAGGTACTTCTATGTTGATTATGGTGGGGGTATTATTAGACACTTTACAACAAATCGAAAGTCAACTTCTTATGCGTCATTACGATGGTCTTATGGAAAGTGGACGCATTACCGGTCGCTCTACTGTAGCAGCCTAATTGACTTTTCGCCTAATTGACTTTTCCTTTCGACCTTTTATTTATCCGCTGTGATTTATTATAAAACTAACGAAGAGGTCGAACTCATCCGCAAAGCAGATTTGCTCGTATCGGCAACCTTGGCTGAATTAGCCAAACTTCTTAAGCCAGGCATTACGACTAAATATTTGGATTCGGTGGCTGAGACTTTCATCCGCGATCATGGTGCCACCCCAGCCTTTAAGGGTTTTAGAGGATTCCCATTTTCTACTTGCATGAGCGTTAACGCAGCCGTTGTACATGGTTTTGCTAGTGATGACGAATTACAAGAAGGGGATATTGTTAGCATCGATACAGGGACTGTTCTCAATGGTTATGTTGGCGATAGCGCCTATACTTTTGCCCTTGGTGAAATTCCTGCTGATGTTCAACAACTCTTACGGGTTACGAAAGAATCGTTATATCTTGGTATTGAAAAGGCTGTAGTAGGGAATCGGATTGGAGATATTGGTTGGGCTGTACAAGAGCATACCGAAAAAAAGCATGGCTATGGTGTTGTACGCGAACTTACAGGACATGGTGTTGGAAAGAAGTTACACGAAGAGCCTGAGGTGCCTAACTACGGCCGCAGAGGTCAAGGTTTGAAATT
>Ga0255265_1000077_pt1 | contig 11709 bp, 8 predicted proteins | sample AtltaT_25_FD_183549 | JGI IMG/M metagenome (GOLD analysis project Ga0255265, IMG submission 183549) | Metatranscriptome of freshwater microbial communities from Altamaha River, Georgia, United States - Atl_Cont_RepA_0h (Metagenome... | ecosystem: Environmental > Aquatic > Freshwater > River...
GCCATTTTCTATTAACAATAAATAGATTATGCTTCTTCCTCTACTTCGTCATCGGCAAATTTGGTAGCCATCAAACGATCGTATTCTTCGCGAGAACCGGCAACTACGTGCTCGTAAGCACGAATACCTGTACCTGCAGGAATCAAGTGTCCTACAATTACGTTCTCTTTCAAACCACGCAATTCGTCTACTTTACCTGAAATAGCCGCCTCGTTCAACACTTTTGTAGTCTCCTGGAACGATGCTGCACTCATGAAGCTCTGAGTACCCAAAGAAGCTTTGGTGATACCTTGAAGCACATACTGAGCCGTAGCAGGAACCGCATCACGGAATTGAACTGGGTTCAAATCCTGACGACGCAAAGCACTGTTCTCCTGACGCAAATCCTTAAGACTAACAATCTGTCCGGCATGCATTTCTGAGCTCTGTCCAGCGTCGGTTACTACTTTTTTATCCCAAATCCAATCGTTTTCGCGACGTAAAGTAAATCTATCCACCAATTCGCTTTCAAGGAAACGAGTATCGCCTGGATCCACGATTTCCATCTTCTGCATCATCTGACGAACGATTACTTCGATGTGTTTATCGTTGATTTTTACACCTTGCAAACGATATACTTCCTGAATTCCGTTCAACACATAACGTTGAACAGCCGCAGGTCCTTCGATACGCAAAATATCTTGAGGAGTAATAGCACCGTCGCTCAACGGCTGACCCGCACGCACATAATCTCCGTCGTGAACCAAAATGTGTTTGGACAATGGCACTTGGTAATGCTTCACTTCTCCGTCTTTGGAAGTAATAACAATTTCTTGATTACCACGCTTGGAAACACCGTAAGTTACTACACCGTCGATTTCAGCAACTACCGCTGGATTCGATGGATTACGAGCTTCAAACAATTCGGTTACACGCGGAAGACCACCGGTGATATCTCGGGTTCTGGTGGCACTTCTTGGAATTTTCGCTAAGATATCTCCGGCCTTAACCTTCGCTTTATCTTTCGCTACCAAAATAGCACCCACAGGCATGTTGAAGATCTTAATGTTGTCTTCACCACCATCAACTTTGAATTGAGGAGTACGCGTTTTGTCTTTGGTTTCGGTAATTACCAATTCAGACAAACCTGTTTGCTCATCCCCTTCTTCACGCATATTAATGCCTTCTACGATATTCTCGAACGACAATTTTCCGTCGATGTCAGATATAATCAAGGTGTTAAATGGATCCCAAGTACAAAGGATATCGGCCTTTTTAACTTTCTGACCCTCTTTCACCATCAAATGAGCACCGTAAGGAATGTTGTAAGTGGTAATAACCGTTTTTGATTTTGCTTCCAGAATGCGCACTTCACCGGAACGACCCAACACGATTTCAGTATTTTTGGTTTCGCCATTTTCATCGGTTTCAACCTTGGTTACAGTACGCATGCTATCCAAGCTGATTATACCATCGTATTTGGTATCCAATGTGTTTTCCGCAGCAATGTTCATCGCCGCACCACCCGTGTGGAATGTACGCAACGTCAACTGTGTACCTGGTTCCCCGATAGATTGTGCTGCAATTACACCAACGGCCTCACCTACGTTTACACGTCTACCAGTGGCCAAGTTACGTCCGTAACACAAAGCACAAACACCAGTTAGTGTTTCGCAAGTAAGTACGGAACGAATTTCAACCTCTTCTACACCGGCATCTTCAATTGCTTGGGCATAAGATTCGTTCAATTCGGTTCCACCGGCAGCAATTAACTCGCCCGATTGGGGATGATACACATCGTCCAAAGCCGTTCTACCCAAAATACGCTCGTACAAAGATTCTGTAACTTCATCGTTATTGATGATGGCTGACATGTTGATACCACGCAAGGTTCCGCAATCGTGCTCGGTGATAACAACATCCTGAGCAACGTCGTGCAACCTACGTGTCAAATAACCCGCATCCGCCGTTTTCAACGCCGTATCCGCAAGACCTTTACGAGCACCGTGCGTAGATACGAAATATTCCAACACGTTCAAACCTTCTTTAAAGTTTGATATAATTGGGTTTTCGATGGTATCACCGCCAGAATTACCAGTATTCTTCTGTGGCTTAGCCATCAGACCACGCATACCGCCCAACTGACGAATCTGTTCTTTAGATCCACGAGCACCGGAATCCAACATCATATAAATGGGGTTGAATCCTTGGTCGTCGTTCTGCAAATCGTTGATAAGGATACGCGCCAACTGATTGTTTACACGCGTCCACAAGTCAATCACCTGATTGTAACGCTCGTTGTTGGTGATGAAGCCCATATCGGCATTGGATTGAATTTCCAATACTTCTTCGATGGCTTTGTTCACCAATTCTTCTTTTTCCTTAGGAATCCGAACGTAGCTCAAGTTAAAGCTTAGACCACCGCGGAATGCATAGTGGAAACCAAGATTCTTGATATTATCCAAGAAGTCGGCTGCCTTAGCAACACCACTCAAACGAATGATTTCAGAAATGATATCGCGTAGATTCTTTTTCTTCAATACTTCGTTCAAATATCCAACTTCCTCGGGTACCACTTGGTTGAAAATTATTCTACCAACCGTAGTATCAATCAATTTTGAAACCAACTCATCGTTTTCGCGAACAATAACTTTACATTTCACTTTAGCATGCAAATCGGCGCGACCTTCGTTGAAAGCGATAATGGCTTCTTCGGCACCATAAAAGGTAAGTCCTTCTCCGTTCACTATGTGTTGAGGAGTTGATTTTCTTTCTTTGGTGATGTAGTACAGACCCAAGATCATATCCTGAGAAGGAACTGTAACCGGCGAGCCGTTGGCAGGGTTAAGAATGTTGTGCGATGCCAACATCAATAACTGAGCTTCGGCAATGGCAGCGTTACCCAAAGGAACGTGTACCGCCATCTGGTCACCGTCAAAGTCAGCGTTGAAACCAGTACAAACCAAAGGATGCAATTGGATAGCTTTTCCTTCCACCAATTTGGGTTGGAAAGATTGAATACCCAAACGGTGCAGCGTAGGAGCACGGTTCAACAACACAGGATGCCCTTTCAAGATGTTCTCTAGGATATCCCAAATTACCGGATCCTTCTTTTCAACTATTTTCTTAGCGGTTTTTACCGTCTTAACAATACCTCTTTCAATCAATTTGCGGATGATAAACGGCTTGAACAATTCCGCTGCCATGTTTTTAGGCAAACCGCACTCGTTTAATTTCAAGGTTGGACCAACCACAATTACCGAACGACCGGAATAATCCACACGCTTACCCAACAAGTTCTGACGGAAACGTCCTTGCTTGCCTTTCAGCATGTCGCTCAAACTCTTCAATGGACGATTGCCCTCGCTCTTAACAGCAGATGCTCTGCGTGTGTTATCCAACAATGAATCCACCGCTTCCTGAAGCATACGCTTCTCGTTACGCAAAATCACTTCGGGCGCCTTGATCTCAATCAAACGCTTCAAACGATTGTTACGAATGATTACTCTGCGATACAAATCGTTCAAATCCGAAGTCGCAAATCTCCCCCCTTCCAAGGGAACTAGAGGACGTAATTCGGGCGGAATCACAGGCAACATCTTCATAATCATCCATTCGGGACGATTTTCTCCAGTATGTTGAGCGCCACGGAAGCTTTCGATTACTTTCAACCGCTTCAACGCCTCTTGCTTACGCTGCTGAGAAGTTTCGGTTGCCGCTTGGTTACGCAAATCGTAACTCAGCTTATCCAAATTCAAACGTCCCAGCAAATCGTTAAGAGCTTCTGCACCCATTCTAGCGATAAATTTATTGGGATCGCTATCTTCCAACATTTGGTTTTCCTTGGGCAATGAGTCCAGGATATCCAAATATTCCTCCTCGGTGAGAAGATCCAAATAATTAGCACCCGTTGCGATACCTTGTTGTACTACTACATAACGCTCGTAGTAAATCACCATATCCAACTTTTTGGTGGGAATACCCAACAAATAACCAATTTTATTTGGCAATGAACGGAAATACCAAATGTGCGCAACAGGCACCACCAAATTAATGTGGCCCATGCGCTCTCTGCGTACTTTCTTCTCGGTTACCTCAACACCGCAACGGTCGCAAACGATTCCTTTGTAACGAATACGCTTGTACTTGCCGCAATGGCATTCATAATCTTTGATGGGTCCGAAAATGCGTTCGCAAAACAGACCGCCCATCTCTGGCTTATAACTGCGGTAATTGATGGTTTCGGGTTTAGTAACTTCCCCAAAACTGCGACGTAATATGTTTTCAGGCGATGCCAGCGAGATACGAATCTTGCTGAAATTGCTGCCAATTTTTTGTGTTTTCTTTTGAAGTTGCATTTTTCTTTTTTTCCAGAAGGTTTATTCCATAAAAGTAACTTCCAAACCAAGTCCGCGCAATTCGTGCAACAATACGTTGAACGATTCAGGCGTTCCGATATTGGTAATATTATCTCCTTTAACGATGGCTTCGTATGCCTTGGCTCTACCCACGATGTCGTCCGACTTAATAGTAAGAATCTCGCGAAGGATATTGGATGCACCAAACGCCTCCAATGCCCACACTTCCATCTCACCAAAACGCTGACCACCAAACTGTGCCTTACCACCCAACGGCTGCTGAGTGATGAGCGAGTAAGGTCCGATAGAACGAGCGTGCATCTTATCGTCAACCATGTGTCCTAACTTAAGCATATAACTCACCCCAACCGTGGTAGGTTGATCAAATTTAACTCCAGTAAGACCATCGTTCAAATACACCAAACCGTTCTTAGGAATTCCAGCTTTTTCGGTGTAGGATTCCAATTCCTCGTTGGTTGCACCATCGAAAATAGGAGTCGCAAACTTAACACCAAGCTCTTTACCGGCCCAACCCAATACGGTTTCGTAAATCTGACCCAAGTTCATACGAGAAGGTACACCCAAAGGATTCAACACGATATCCATAGGAGTTCCATCGTCCAAGAATGGCATGTTTTCTTCACGTTCAATTCGAGCAACAATACCCTTATTACCGTGTCTACCCGCCATCTTATCCCCTACCTTCAACTTACGCTTGTTGGCTACATACACCTTTGCTAACTGCAAAATACCCGTAGGCAACTCGTCCCCAACGCTGATGGCGTAGTGGTCGCGCTTGAAATTGGTAACTTTATCGTTGTTTACATTGATGTAGTTGGTTAATGTACGCACTACCAATTCATTTTTATCGTCGTCCGATGTCCAATTATGGTAGTTAACGTTGCTATAATCAATACTCAACAAGTTCTTCTGGGTAAACTTCGTACCTTTTGGAATCAATTCCTCGCTGTACATGTTGTAAACACCTTGGGAGGTCTTGCCACCAACCAATTGAAACAATTTCTTCACCAACTCCTCTTTCAATACCCCCAATTCTTTGCGGTGATCGTCTTCCATTTTCGACAAACGAGCTTTATCGCCGCTGCGAGCACCTTTGTCTTTTTTGGTTTTGGAGAACAACTTCTTGCCGATAACTACACCTTGAGCACCTGGAGGCGCTTTCAACGAAGCATCTTTAACATCTCCGGCCTTATCACCAAAGATTGCACGCAATAATTTTTCCTCGGGAGAAGGTTCTGTTTCCCCTTTTGGAGTGATTTTACCGATTAGAATATCCCCTTCTTTCACCTCAGCACCGATGCGGATCAATCCGTTATCGTCCAAGTTGCGGGTCATCTCTTCGCTCACATTTGGAATATCGTTGGTCAATTCTTCCTCTCCACGCTTGGTGTCGCGAACTTCCAATTCGTATTCGGTTATGTAAACGGTAGTGTACCAATCGTCTTTCACCACCTTCTCGGAAATTACAATCGCATCCTCGAAGTTGTAACCCTGCCAGGGCATATACGCCACACGCAAGTTTCTTCCCAATGCCAATTCACCCCCTTGGGTAGCATATCCTTCGCACAACACCTGACCCTTTTTAACCCGGTCACCGCGCTGCACGATGGGTCTCAAGTTAATGCAAGAATTCTGGTTGGTTCTGCGGAATTTTGTTAAATAATAAGTTTTGGTATCCCCGGTGAAACTTACCAAGTCATCAAAATCGTTGTGATCGTACTTGATACGAATCTCTCTAGCATCTACATAAACCACTTCTCCATCGCCCTCCGCATTGATCAAAGAACGAGAATCGCGGGCTACCTTTTCTTCCAAACCGGTACCAACAATCGGTGCCTCTGGACGCAACAAAGGAACGGCCTGACGCTGCATGTTAGATCCCATCAACGCACGGTTGGCGTCGTCGTGCTCCAAGAATGGAATCAACGAAGCCGCAATGGAAACAATCTGGTTAGGAGCTACGTCCATGTATTCCAACTGCGCTGGATTCACCAACGGAAAGTCACCCTCTTTACGGCTCTTTACCAAATCCGTTTTGAAGTTGCCCTTATCGTCTAAAGCAGCATTCGCCTGTGCAATGGTTTTACCATCTTCTTCTTCAGCACTCAAGTAAGTAATCCCAGCTTCCACTTTTCCATTAACTACCTTTCTGTAAGGAGTTTCCAAGAAGCCCATGCTGTTGATTTTCGCATGAACACACAACGAAGAAATCAAACCAATGTTCGGTCCTTCCGGTGTTTCAATTGTACAAAGTCTGCCGTAGTGCGTGTAGTGAACGTCACGAACCTCAAATCCAGCACGCTCACGACTCAAACCACCTGGACCAAGTGCGCTCAAACGACGTTTGTGCGTAATTTCTGCCAATGGGTTGATCTGATCCAAGAACTGACTCAACTGGTTGGTTCCAAAGAACGAATTAATAACCGAGGATAGGGTACGAGCATTCACCAAATCTTGGGGAGCAAATACCTCGTTATCACGGATATTCATTTTCTCGCGAATGGTTCTAGCCATACGGGCCAAACCTACCCCAAACTGAGCATACAATTGCTCGCCCACAGTACGAACCCTACGGTTACTTAAATGGTCGATATCGTCAAGGATTTCTGAACCGTTATACAATTCAATCAAATACTTGATGATGCTGATGATATCTTCTTTGGTTAAGACCTTCACATCCATGGGTGTGTCGATCAATAACTTTTTATTAATTCTGTAACGACCTACATCTCCCAAATCGTAACGTTTGTCCGAGAAGAATAAACGCTCAATGATGCCACGTGCTGTTTCCTCGTCTGGGGGATCGGCATTACGCAACTGACGATAGATAACTTCCAACGCCTCTTTTCCGTTGTTGGATGTATCTTTCTGCAGGGTATTATAGATAACGTCGTAGCTGATATTGCTATTGGTCTCCGTAGTTAGAATGATGGATTTAACTCCAGCATCTACGATGGTATCGATATGATCTTCGCCAATGGTAGTATCGCGTTCTAAAATCACCTCGTTACGTTCGATAGAAACTACCTCACCGGTATCTTCATCCACGAAGTCCTCAATCCAAGTGCGAAGCACTCTTGCGGCCAATTTACGACCCACAACGCGCTTCAATCCGGCTTTAGAAACTTTCACCTCTTCGCTCAGTCCGAAAATATCCAAGATATCTTTATCGCCTTCGTATCCGATAGCACGCAACAACGTAGTTACCGGGAATTTCTTCTTACGATCGATGTAGGCATACATCACCGCGTTTACGTCGGTCGCAAATTCAATCCAAGATCCTTTAAACGGAATAACACGGGCCGAATACAATTTCGTTCCGTTGGAGTGAATGCTCTGACCGAAGAAAACACCGGGAGAACGGTGCAATTGGCTTACAATTACACGCTCTGCGCCATTGATGATAAAGGTTCCATTGGGAGTCATGTAAGGGATAGTACCCAAATACACATCCTGAACTTTGGTTTCAAAATCTTCGTGCTCGGGATCGTTACAGCTCAATTTCAATTTCGCCTTCAAGGGTACGGCATAGGTAAGTCCGCGCTCAATGCACTCTTGAATGGTGTAACGTGGTGGATCCACGAAGTAATCCAAAAACTCCAGATTGAAAATATTGCGGGTATCGGTGATGGGAAAGTTCTCGGCAAATACCTTATACAATCCTTCACCCTCGCGCATATCGGCAGGAGTGTCTAACTGAAAAAATTCCTGGAACGACTGCAACTGGACGTCCAAGAAATCGGGATAGTCTATGGCATGTTTAACCTTGCCAAATGAAATCCGTTTATTTTGTGTTGTACTCAATGTTGGTTTTTTTTAATGGTTTTACAATGGTGTTATCGATTAAAACCCCGTTGTAGGTTTCAAACGCCCAAAAGGCCCACGGTGTTGCCGGGGCCTTTTGGAGTTAGGGTTGGGATCTTACTTGATTTCAACTTCAGCGCCCGCCTCTTTTAATTTAGCTGCCAAATCTTCAGCTTCTGCTTTAGAAACTTTTTCTTTTACAGCTTTAGGGGCACCATCAACTAAGTCTTTAGCTTCTTTCAAGCCCAAACCGGTAAGGTCTTTAACCACCTTCACAACTTGCAACTTGTTAGCACCAGCGTTAGTCAAAATAACGTCGAATTCTGTCTGTTCAGCAGCAGCAGCGGCACCGCCCTCGCCACCACCGGCAGGAGCAGCTACAGCTACAGCAGCAGCAGCAGGTTCAATACCATGCTCATCTTTCAAAATTTGAGCAAGTTCATTAACCTCTTTTACAGTGAGATTTACCAACTGATTCGCGAATTCTTTTAAATCTACCATTGTTATTGAATTTAGAGTTTTTTTTATTGTTTAATTATTTTTATTTTTCTTGAAGGGCTTTCACTAAGCCACCAATTTTTTGAGGACCACTTGCCTGCAAACCACCGATAACGTTTTTGATGGGCGATTGCAACAATCCGATGATTTCTCCAACCAAATCTTCTTTGGTCTTCAACTTCACCAACGTAGCCAATTGATCGTCTCCCAAAAATACAGCGTTATCAATCCATGCACCTTTCAACAAAGGTTTGTCGGATCCACCGCGGAATTTCTTTAAACTTTCAGCAGGGGCTTTTTGAACGTCGGATACCAATACGCAGGTCTGACCCTTCATAGAACGATCTTTCAACGCACCAAAATCCTTTCCACTATCCTGCATCGCAATGCGCAATAAGGTGTTCTTCACCATGCGCATTTCTACGCCTTGCTCAAACAACAACCTGCGGAATGCATTGGTTTCGTTTGCCGTTAAACCCGTAGTATCGGCCAAATAAACAAAGTTATTGTTCTTGAATGTTTCGGTTAATTCTGCTACTACTGCAGATTTTTCAATTTTGTTCATACTACTTAGATTCCAGGGATGGATTTAACATCAATATTTATACTTGGACTCATGGTGCTGCTCATGTAAATGCTTTTGAAGTAAGTACCTTTAGCAGCACTGGGCTTCAATCGGTGCAATACCTGAATCAATTCCAATGCATTGTCTCCCAATTTATCAGCATCAAAAGAAACTTTACCAACCGAAGAATGAATAATTCCGGTTTTGTCTACTTTGAAATCGATTTTACCCGCTTTAACTTCCGTTACGGCTTTACCCACTTCCAAAGTAACCGTACCACTCTTGGGGTTTGGCATCAAATTACGTGGACCCAATACTTTACCCAAACGACCCAACTTCGCCATTACACTAGGTACGGCAATGATGATGTCGATATCGGTCCATCCACCAGCGATTTTTTCGATGTAATCGTCCAAACCAACGTGATCAGCTCCAGCATCTTTAGCTTCTTGCTCTTTGTCCGGAGTACACAACACCAAAACACGAACGGTTTTACCCAAACCGTGAGGCAAAGATGCTACACCACGAACCATCTGATTGGCCTGACGAGGATCTACGCCCAAACGCACATCCAAATCCACCGATGAATCGAATTTAGTATTCGAAATTTCTTTAACGATTTTACATGCCTCCAACAAACTGTAGGTCTTTGTATTGTCGTATTTTGCTAACGCTTCTTTTCTTTTTTTACCAACTTTCATAACCAATTTAATTAAAAGGGTGCGTCCCCTGTTACTGTGATACCCATACTACGTGCAGTACCGGCTACCAATTTCATTGCCGACTCTACGGTGAAGCAATTCAAATCTGGCATTTTGTCGGACGCAATCGTACGAACCTGATCCCATGATACGGAACCCACTTTCTTTCTGTTTGGCTCTGCAGAACCTTTTTGCAATTTAGTTGCCTCTAACAACTGCGTTGCAACGGGTGGAGTTTTGATAATGAAATCGAACGATTTATCTGCATAAACCGAAATCACCACCGGTAACACCTTACCCATCTTGTCTTGTGTGCGAGCGTTGAACTGCTTACAAAAGTCCATGATGTTCAAACCTTTTGAACCCAACGCCGGACCAATTGGAGGCGCGGGATTGGCTTGACCACCCTTAACTTGCAGCTTTACGAACCCTGTTATTTCTTTTGCCATTTTACTGTTACGTTTACAATTTCTGTATCTGGTTGTAATTAAGCTCTAAAGGCGTACGGCGACCGAAAATCTTCACCATTACCTTCAGCTTGCGCTTTTCTTCGTTTACTTCTTCAATAACCCCGTCAAAGTCGTTGAACGGACCATCGATCACTTTCACTGCTTCACCCACCAAATAATGTTCCTCGTCGATGACTTCGTTGTCGGATAAACTGTCCGCAGTGCCCAAAATGCGATTCAACTCACTCTGTCTCAAAGGCACAGGTTGATCTTTGGACCCCAAAAATCCAACCACCCCGCTAACACTCTTTATCAAAGGCATTACTTCGGGATCGGAAAAATCCGCATTGATTAAAATATAACCCGGAAAAGCATTTCTCTCTTTGATGGTCTTTTTACCATTCTTAATCTGATATACCTTTTCGGTGGGAATCAGAATGTCAGGCACAAAATCGGATTTGCGGTCGCGCTCTAGCTCAACCTCAATGTTATGCTTCACCTTCTTTTCCTGTCCGGTGATAGCACGAACTACATACCATTTGTGTCTTTCTTCTGTGTTTGTCATGATTCCCTCTATTTAAATAGTTTGTAGAATTGCGTTAGGGTAACACCCAATACGCTGTCCAAGCCCCAGATTACTAGAGCAAATATCAACGAGGCGATGAGAACAATCCATGTGCTCTCCCTCAATTCCTCCCAAGTAGGCCAAGACACTTTATTTACCAACTCGTCTTTTGCCTCTCGGAAGTAGTTAATTATTCTTCCAAACATTGCGCTTTTATTAGCACGGGCACAAGGATTCGAACCCTGATCAAAGGTTTTGGAGACCTCTATTCTACCATTGAACTATGCCCGTATAAAAAGGAGTGCCGGAGCACTCCTTTTCCTATCAACAACAGCCTAAGCTATTATTCGATAATTTCAGTAACCTGTCCAGCACCTACGGTTCTACCACCTTCACGGATCGCGAAACGCAAGTTCTTTTCCAACGCGATAGGCTGAATCAACTCAACCGTGATGGAAATGTTATCACCAGGCATTACCATTTCAGTACCCGCTGGCAACATGATCTCTCCTGTTACGTCTGTAGTACGGAAATAGAACTGGGGACGGTATTTGTTGAAGAATGGAGTATGACGTCCACCTTCTTCTTTGCTCAATACATAAACCTCAGCCTTGAACTTCTTGTGAGGAGTAACTGACTTAGGAGCACAGATAACCATACCACGACGGATATCAGCCTTGTCAATACCACGCAACAACAATCCTGCGTTGTCACCAGCCTCACCACGATCCAATAACTTACGGAACATCTCTACACCTGTACAAGTAGA
>Ga0255265_1000078_pt1 | contig 11689 bp, 1 predicted proteins | sample AtltaT_25_FD_183549 | JGI IMG/M metagenome (GOLD analysis project Ga0255265, IMG submission 183549) | Metatranscriptome of freshwater microbial communities from Altamaha River, Georgia, United States - Atl_Cont_RepA_0h (Metagenome... | ecosystem: Environmental > Aquatic > Freshwater > River...
ATTTTCCTATAATATTATCTTATTAGTGTGAATTTTTTTTATGTATAGAAACTAATAGTTTTGAAATTAATAACCATATTAATTAGAAATAATTTTGTATTTTATTATTTATATATTGTTTTTCAAGTAGCTACCGTAAAACAGCTAAGTCTTCCTTCAACTTCTTCATTATAATTTTAAGAGGATTATTTTCTTGTATTTGGGGTATTACATACGTAGAAATTGATAGTTACTACCATATTTACATAGGTAGTTGATAATTGACAATAACGCATTGTTGAATATCAAGAATATAGTAAAAATATCTTCTATAAAAATACTCCGTTCTTTCCATCACATCTATACGAATATTTACACTACGATCAGATATTATCGTTAACAATTACATAGTCCATAATATAATCAATATATATATAATGGATACTTTACCAATCTCTTCGGTATCTACGCAGTTATCATTATTCAATATAACAACGATATATACTTCATTATCCGAATCATCATCCATAACTGATCGTCCACGTAATAATGGGAATAATAATAATACAGATTTACGACAAGAAATATCACAATATGTACCATTAGTAGCATATAGTTTACTTACATTAATCTCCGGAATACGTTTATGGACACATCGTATCCGAGGATTTTGTAATAATATACGTTCCTCTAGTATATGTTTTTGTTGTTGTCGTAATAAAAAGCGTACAAATTTTTTAAATACGAATCATCATAATGGTATACCATCCGCTAAATTTGCTTTTCATGCTTTTTTGTTTATATTTGCTGTAGGAAAAACCATTGCAACAGCATTAAATTTAGATATTTCTGCATTAAATAATAATGGAGAAGGATCATTAGCTGCTTTAATAATGAATTCTTTATCAGGTTGTTCTTATATATCGTTATTATTATTTTTAGAAACCCATTGGCGAGATATATTACGACCGTTAGAAGTTATTAAAGTAAAAAATTATGCCAAAGTTATGGCTACATTTATTATGCTTAATATTACGTTATATGCTTTTATTGCTGCCGTAGTTTATATAGAATGGGTAAGAAATAATGGACAAGTTGGTTCTATGTTCTGGTCCTCTGATGTTATTGATGGTGTATTAGTTTGTATTGCTGTAAGTTATACATCTACAGCGGTACGAATGTATCGACGTATAGCCAAGTCATTACAAATTCCTAAACCAGTAATTAATAATCAAGAGATAATGAATAATAATAATAATTCTTCCATAGATAATATTCGTTTAAAATCGAATATTCAACGTCCAAGTATAAGCGATGGTAGTTTATCGAATAAAATGAATACGAATAATAATAATAATGATTATGATAGCTTTGATGATAATGATGTCACCCGTAATTCATCGAATCATAATCAACATACAACAAAATCATCATCACTTTTTTCTAATTTTCATCGGAATAATAGTAATACGAATTTAGCGGGTGAACGTTCTCCCTTAATGAATCGTCCCACCGCATCATCATCATCATCATCAACCACCAATTATGCGATAACTAATACGACCAATAATAATCATCATCATTCTATAACCGAATTATCGTTAAGTAATAATACAAATATCCCACCACAACCAACCAATATAAATGAATCATTCGGAGGTAATTTACGGCGAGGATTTTCAATCATTATGTCTTCGAATGATATCGTACCACCATTAGAATCTAATATAAATAATAATAATAATACTGTATCTAGTAATCGTAATTTATTAAATCGATCGATATCTTTAGGTATAGATAATATCGATATATATAATTCTACATCTATAACACCACGATTATATGCTGTGGATGGTAATGGACAACAATTACGTGATGCATTAGCGGTATTTATTACGATTATGTTATCATCAGCTGCATTATTATGTATACGTACTGGTTTATCATTAGCTTTTAGTGGTTCAGTACAAAATCAATGGTGGTATCAACTATTTGTTGTATGGTTACCTGATGTACCCCCATGTTGTGCCTATATGATATTAATGTGGCCTCGTGATGATGATAAACGATTAGCTGCATCATCAAAATCTCAATTAGGACAATTATTTACAAAATTATTAGATGAAGAAGATAATTATTATGATAATGATCATACGAATTTATTTTTGGATACAAATAATCAAACTAATCTTCATGATCGTGGAATTAGTTCAAATTTAAATAGTCCGTTATTAGCTGGATTAAATCGTTCGAGTATTAGTGATGGTATAATAGATTCGCCTAATACGCCCATAAATAATACCAATAATAATTGGTTAGAAAATTTAGTATTAAAACGGAATATTAGTAGTGCGACAAGTAATCGTAGTAATGGGGTAGCTGATAGTATCACCTCACCATTATCTACCGGTACCGGTACGTATCAAGCTCCTGCTTTATTATTAGGTAATGAAACAAAAGTTAATAAATCACTTTCTTCTTCACCATTATTAACTTCTACACCAAATAAACGGATACGTGGTTCATCCTTAGTTGGTCGAGTTATGGATGCCGCTGTTTCTGCATTACAAATGCGAAAAAGTACTTCGAATATATCATTAGATAAATTAAGTAATGTTAGTGGAGATTCATTAGGACGGGAAGATGATGATCGTTCATCAAATAATAATGATCGTGATCAAGGTATTGAATTACCTTTAACATTACGATTACCATCCGATTCACCCGTACCTATTACTTTAGTAGGTATGAATATTAATAAATTAATTAAAACAACGAATGGATTTACTATTCCATGTGCCGAAATGCGACCATTACCATCCCAAGCTTCGTCATTAGTACGTGTATCTATTTTAACATTTTCTTGTTCCAAAGTACGTGCTCCACCACGTCACTTATTATTACGACAAGCATTACGTAAACAACAATATAATCGTGTACAACGTATGCGTCGTCATGTTAATAATTTTACTAATACCAATGCTAATACTTTACCTCTTACGAATAATAGTATTGGGGGAATTATGTACCCTAATAATAAATTTATAAGTCATGGTCGTGAACAATCGAGTAGTACCACCGGTAGTGGTACAGATGAAAATATCGATGAAGATGATGATCGTTATAGTTTTGAATTGGAAGAAGATGAATTATTACAAGACCAACAAAATAAAAAATCATCATCACAACCTGTACCAATAAAGTCACGTTCATTTTATCCTTCATTATCAACTAATAATAATCAACCTCAACCATCAAATGCTGTTAATATTTTAGAAACCATTCCCTCGGAAAGTAGTGATTCTTATTTAGGTACAACCTTAAATTCTAGTAATATGGATGATGATATGGCTGCAACGTATGCTTCTAGTTATATTCCTCAATCATTATTATCTCGAACTGGTAAATCAAAACGACATACGGTGCGTTCTCGTGTATTACGTATTGCTTCAGATAATGGTGCTGTAGTTGGTAATAATAATGTAACGAATCATGCTCATTCTTTATCCACATCGGTAAGTGTCGGTCCAACCCATTTACCAAATAATACGTTTACTTCTCCTCGCTTAGGTACCTCAATTCCTACAAGTTCTCCTCCTTCGATTATGGGTACATCGGTAAATACAAATAATACATCGGTACCACCTACGCCATTTCATATACATATACCAATGAATCGTAATAATAGTGTATTAGCACCAGCTACTCCTTTATTTTTACCAAGTACCCCTTTTGCCGTACCTACAAATGTACCGGTAAGTATCTCGGGACGAAATAATCAATCTCGTCGGCTAAGTAATAGTAGTAACGAAAGTAGTGTGGAATCGGATAATGGTATGGTTGATACGAATCCTAATCTTGATCAACATACCCAACCAACAAAATTATCGTTATCAACCGATAATGAAAAAGGCGTAGAACCAATGAATATAGAACCGATAACAATACGTAACGGTAGTTTAGTTACCATTATTACCGCAGATTCATTATTAAATCGTGGTGCATATTTATCGTATCTACAATCCTGGTTAGAATATGAATGTTATATTGTAGTTTGTGTAGGATTACGAGCTACACGAATACGTACAAAATCGGTAGTACCATCTTCATCGATAAAATCGACAACTAATGTATCAACAGATGCAACTACTCTTGCTATTAATCATATTTTATCTCATCCTCAAAATAATCATACCAATGGTTCAGTTTTAGCATGGCGTTATATAGGACATACTGAACCAGCATATTTAGAAGATGAAACGGGATTTATCAGTGGAATAAGTAATGGTAATGATACTACACCTACTGATTTTATGCGTATGGGTGTAACATTAGTAGATGGAGAACCTGTATTATCATGTGGAGTCGGTTTTGGTATGTCTATTCCGGTACCTCATAGTTTAATTTCGGATGCCCAAGAAGCAGCAATTGCTTTAACAAAAGATTCGGAAATAAGTAATACTTCTAATGAATATGGAACTAATATACGATTTGATGCATTAGTACGTTTTCAATTGCGATGGTATGATGGAGAAGATGAAGATCGACAAATGCGGATAGGACGATTAACTAATCCTAATATATCGACCACCAAAAAATCGAAAAACCATCGTCATCATCGTTCAAAAGATAAAAATCCTTTAATCAAAACCGAAGAATTAACAAGTCCTACTACTATTTCTACCGATAATAATGAACCAGCTTCCCGAATGAAGCAACGTCGAAGTAGTAAAGGATCTGTATCGGGCATAAATTATATTCAAAATAATGTAGGTAGTCGTTCCATGAATAATTTACCCTATATACCTGGCGGATTAATTGTTCCTCCAACGAATGCATTTGCTGATTTAGCTGCGGAAGTATGTACAACCTTAGCTGTAAAAGAAGAAGAATATCATCAACAACAAATTGTAAAACAACAACAATTACTTGCTCAACAAAAAGCATCATTAGGACGTAGTCGTCGTGGTTCTAGTACCGGAGGTGCATCAACCTCTTCTAATCGTTCCTCCCGAGCAGCTAGTGTAGCGGAAGCCCTCGCAATTTTAGAAACAGGTATGGGAGAACGATCCAATACCGACGCAATTCATCATGATGAAGATAATAATCAACAACATATGAATGATAATCATATTTCGAATACGGAGGAAGATCTATTTGATGGTAATATCGATAGTAAAGGTAATCGAGATACGGGACGTAGTCGGGGTGCATCTGTATTTAGTATGTTATTGGGTGGTGGATTTACTAATACAGCTAATAATAATGTAAATTATGATGAAAATCCAGCTTCATCACGTTTCGCTACCGATAAAAGTGCCGAAGATGAATATTTATTAGCATCATGGACAATTGATGCGGAATCTATTTTATCCACGATGAATAATCCCGGACGAGTCCATGTCGAAGAAGATAATCCATTATTTACATTAAGTGAACAAGAACAAAAAGCAGTATTAAAATCACGGGTACATATTCATGGTCAAACCGATAATGATAATAATGGAAATATAAATACGAATATGGATAATATATATATCGATTCATCCATAACAAATACTTCTACAAATTCTAAATCTCGTCGGGGTAGTACAAATAATGTAAAAAATGTATCTTCTACATCTCTACCGAATTCATCACCAACGACAAAAACTACGAATAATACTTCTACTACTGTTATGGATGATCATCATGAATCGCTAGCATTTGCTATTGATGATGGTACTCGTACTCGATTAACGGTACAAGTAGAACGAATTGTATCAATTCGTCCTGGAGCAGATTTACTTGTACCAGGGTTATATGCTATAGGAGAAAATGCTTATATACATAAAAATAATAATCAACAATTAACAGCGGATATTAACGATGATGATGATGATGAAGATATTTATGAAGAAACGGATAAATATGCTGATCATCAACAACATAATCCAAAATCTACAAAAACGAATAATCATGATATATCAACGAATAGTTCATTAAATACTTCCAATGATACGGAAGATCCTGATTATGATGATGATGCGGCATCGGTGGCATCGTTAATGTCTGGCGCATCAAATATGGATAATGATAATGATGAAGATAGTGAATCAAATGAAGAAGAAAAAGTAACTGATCAACAACCGAATGAAAAATCGAATAATTTAATTCAACAAGCTACACGTGTCATAACAAAAGAAATATCTTCCTTAGGATTAGTAGCAAGTAAATTAAGTTCTGAAATTTCGTCGGGTATTCATAGTGAACATAAACAATTGAATGTATCAACAGCAGTACCGCCTACCGGGAATATTCATTCTTCTTCATCTTCGCATACTACGGATCATCAAAATAAAGGACATATCACGGATGTACATACAACAGATTCAAAATTCAAAAAGAAAAATTTAAAATCTTGGTTATTTGGTAAATCAAATAAGAAATCTACAACTAATGATGATCTAGAGAATCTTAAACTAGGTACCAAAGGTGCTCGTTCACGCATTACAGCAGCTGTTTTACCTCCTTCGAATCGTCGATTAGATTTAGCATGTTATAGTTATAGTTTAGAATTAACGGTTAATGCAAATGCAATTAGTTCATCAACAAATAAAAATACGGTACGTTCTCCGATTACCGTAAATACTCCCAAACGTATTAATACCGTACAAAATTTGAACAGTAATATCAATACAAGTACACCTCCCGTTAGTTCAAGTGGGTTATTTCGAGCTGCTACGTCCCCCTTTCGTATGAATCCTACATTTCAAGATACAATTAAACCTTTGGATACTGCTATTCCAAATATTTCTACAGAATTACGTATTTCGGTAGTAGAAGCAACCGCTGAAAGTGCATATACAGCAATTGTTCCGCGTGTATTATTACCGTTAATATTAGCTCGCCGATTAACTAATCTGGTACAAGCCCGTAATGCTTTAGAACGATATTTAATCGCTTATACGCAAGGAGGGAATTATGGGAGTACAACATCATCCCACGATGGTATAACCCGATCCTCATCGAATAAATCAAAAGATGAAGATATTGTCGTTCATGTTGGTCCAGATGGTTCGCGTATGCGTAGTTTACCACCGCCACCGATGCCTAAAAGTTCACCATTATCCTTGGTATCTTCGGTATATGGTCGTTTAGTAGGACATATAGAACGGGAAGAAGAAGCCAAAGAAGGATTAAATTGGTTACGTAATCGAGTATTATATTTACATGCGTACTGTGCAGATATTGCTGCTACTTTACAAGGAGTATTAGGGTTAGTACCAGCACGTGATGGAGTTAAACATGGTGCAGATGCTTTACCAACCATGAATTCATTTGCATTATTAGGTATACCAGCTGCTTTAACTGCCGCAGTTCATACGACTTTAATTGCCGCCGCAGCAGCATTTGCTGGACCAGCTTTAGCATTATCCGATAATATAGCCGCTCATGATGCTGCTAATTTAGGGGATGGTATGGGTGAAGAATCTGCAGCATTAGCTATGCAATTAGAAGGAGGGAATATAGCCGCAGCAACAGCTGCTGCCGCGGCTATCGCTGGGACACCAATTTCTACTTTCCGAGCGAGTACACGAAAAAAGGATGCTGCAGTACGATGGTTACCTACAAACTTGCATACTCAAATTTTAAATATGACAGCTAGTTTAAGTTTACCAGATAGTGCTGATGCAACAGTATTATTATCTTCATTTCATTCTACTTCCCATACGGGTTCTTCATCAACTATTTATAATCAAGTAAAATCTATCAGTACAGACTCATCAAATAACTTAACTATGGTACCCTGTCAACCAATTGCTACTGCTTCGGAATCTTTAGTAACGGTAGGTGCACCAACCGCACATATTTATGAATTTTCCAATGGTGGTGGTATGGGACATAAAATATCCAAATTACAATCGATAGCATTATCTCCTTCATTAAGTAATGGTCGTGAATTAGCTGTAAATGCTGCTCGTCGTGATTTAGAAGATGCAAAATTAAGTTTAAAAATACGAGCGGATGCAGTTATTGTGCAAGCTATTTCTGCTGTTACTTCGGCCGTAGCAAGTAATATCCAAAAAGCTTTAGATACGGCTACAGCAGGTCCAGTAGCAGCAGCTTTAGTATATTTAAATAATGGACATAGTTGTATGGAATCTTTACCTAATCCTACCCAAAATGCTATGCGAGCATGGTTACGTTTAGCTCATGAAAGTAATGAAGGTATGGCAGCTATACGTCAATGGTTAGCATTAGGTATGTTAATTGCTTGGGAATCTTTATTATCATGTGTAGGTAAAGAACGAGGTATGTTAGATGATATGCGATTTGGTGCAGCAATTGCTGGTAATGTACGATATGCATTAATTGATGCCGCGGATGCTGGGGCATTAGAAGTTGTTTCCGGTGGTTCAGATGTACCAGCTAATTCCTTATCAGTAGAACCAGATATTTTTACCGAATCGGCAGCCAAATTTTCGGTAAAACGTAATAAAAATAATAAAACAAAATTATCGAAAAATAATTCTTCTCCCGAATTATTTCGAGGTAATGCTGGTCATAGTAACAGTAGTTTTTATTTTGGTAATGAATCATCCAATAATGGTATGACTACCCCTGATTTACCGGATAATAAAGATGCTTTTGCAGAAAATAAATTAGATGATGATATGGATTATCGTATGAATAATGATGATGATATTGATTCTCCTCTGTTAACTAGTAATGCTGATACAACGTTACGACCGGTTGTGTTAGGTACCGCAATACGGGTAATACCTTCCGGTATATTTCAATCGACAATAACTACTTTAGGTTGTCATAATCATTATAAAAATCAAACTAATACTTCTTCGTTTGATAATGATAATGAAGAAGATGAAAATAATAATATATTTATTAATATGACGAATACATCTGGAACATCATCATCATCGTCGAATTTTTCCCAAGCCAGTACGTCGGAAGGTTTAGTATTTATTATTCCTATTGCTGGTTTACGAGCCAGTATTCGAGCGGGATTATTACCTCGTTCATTATTACCGGTACCCGGTTCACCATGGCCTTTAATAACAGCTTGTCCTATATTATTAACGCAAGGTATAAATGAAATGCAACAAGCTGCTTATTTTATGGGTACTACTTATTTACAATCGGTTATTAATATGGATGCTATTCATGCATTACAACATTATGTACGAGCTTATTTATCCCATGCTAATAATGAAACATTACGTTTACAAGCTGCCGCAGCAGAAGTTACCGCAGCTATCCAATTAGCTCGGACTACTGCCAATAACAATTCTAATCAACCAATAGTAAATTCCTTACAAAATCATAATAATAATAATAGTAACAATAATAATAGTATACCTACTCCTATTTTAGATGGACCATTAGGAGGTATTAATGATACCGAAATATGTGGACGATTATATATTGAATATTTACAACATAGTATGAATACAAATGGTTTATCACCGGGAAGTAGTAATAATACTGCAAATAATCTTACCAAAGTAATGAATAAAAATTCAACCCAAAAATCTAAAAAATTTAAAGGACGATTTTTAAGTAGTACGAATGAAGATGAAGATACATATTTTAATACAAAACAAAATCAACAATTACCAACATTAAGTGAATTAGGTATTATTGATTGGTGGGGTAGAGAACGGAAATTAACCATTGCTGATCAAGCTTGGGTACCCGGACAATCTGCAACGAATAAACGAAATAATAATAATAATAAAAATAATGATAGTACCGCAGTTACAACGGCACCACCCATAACCATGGCCCGTATTGCATCTTCATCCTCGGCTTTACCTGAAGAAGTACGTTGGTTAGCAGCAGCAACCTTAGCGGCTCAACAAAGTTTAAAAATGAATGATGATAATAATTATTTATCATCAACAAGTTCAACTTCTTTATCGCAATTAAATACAATTACAAATCAATCGCAAAATAATATACATAATTTACGTACGGTACCGATCGTATCAATACAAGATTTACCATTACAACCACCTAAATTAGCTCCATTATCGGATCGTGCCCAATTAGCAGCTACCGTATTAACAGCGTTACGGTCTGCTTTATTTGGTTTAACTTCTACTTCCTCCACCAATACAAATACGAATAATTCGAGTACGAATAAAAATAATAATAGTGGATCTATCCGTTCATCCGTTTCTTCTTCAAAATTATTATCTTCAGATACATCGAATACTATTTCTCCATCGACTGTAGTCTATGGATCAAGTCCTTTACATCAATCATATTCCGTATCGAATAATAATAATCCTTCGTCATCTTCTTCTTCACCAGCCGCGACAACCAATGCGGTACTCAATGCTGCGATTACTGGTGATACGGAAAGTGAAGAAGCAGCTATTTTACGTTTATTTGAAGATATTACTCGTATATTACGAGGTACACGATTAACATCTTGTAAATCAGCCAAAGATCGAACCGGTATGGCGGTTACCTTAGAAGAAGCTCGTTTATTAGCCCAATTTGAAACATCAACAATTACCAGTATTTCGACTACTTTACATCATTTAACAACTACCAGTAATAATACAGCATGGCTACTGAAAAAACAAAATAATAATGATAATAATAATAATCTTTATTCTTTATCACAATTACAAATTTTTACAACGGTCGGACAATACGGTCCTCATGTACCAGCTACTGATTTACCTGGTAAAGAATCATTAACTTTAGTTAGTCGTATACCAATATCTTTATTACAATTACAATGGTTACAAAATTTTGATAATATTAAAGCATCTTGGCCACCAGGTTTATCATTAGCAGCTGGTACAGGTGATTTAAATTGTTTAATTAATAAATTACCAAGTACTATGCCGATTATGGTTAGTAATATTACCGCTTTTTTATTACATCCACTTATATATAATCAATTAATTATGATCCAACAACAACAACAACAACAAACATCCGTCTCTAATCCTAATCGTACTCCAATAACTACGAGTAATAATGATAATACTTCTTCAACTACCTTATTACCATCTGTAGATATACAATTACAACGTCCTTATGATACGGTTGTCTCGGATATTGTTGGTATGGCCAATTTCTTACGAGAATATGGTACTCGTTTAGGTAATGCAGAAAAAAATACGGGTACTTATGCATTTGCATTTAGTGCATTCCAACGTGCTTTCTTTCCAGCCGAATATCGAGCTCCTACTTCCGTTATTGGAGCACGAATTACGTAATTCCGAAATCATTACTCGGAATTACTTTGTTCTTTACGAATTTTTTACAATATTATTATAGATTAAATTACTAAGGTAATCACATTTTAAGTTTTAGTTTACTAATATAGTTGATATTGATTTTGTATTTATTATATATATATATTTTATATTATATCGAATAAATAAATTCTTTTCTAAAAATTAAATCATCTACTGGTTCAAAATTTTCCACATTCCGTACTGTTAGAATTTACGTCATCCATTATGTCAACCGATAATTCATCTATCGTTACCCAACGTAGTGATTTACCTCCTATTACCCATCCATTATTATTACAAGCAGCTAAAGGTGAAATAACATCAACTATTCCATGTTGGGCTATGCGTCAAGCTGGACGATATTTACCAGAATTTCGTGTTATGCGTACAAAAGCAGATTTTTTTACGATGTGTAATACTCCCGAATTATGTGCAGAAGTTACATTACA
>Ga0255265_1000082_pt1 | contig 11426 bp, 7 predicted proteins | sample AtltaT_25_FD_183549 | JGI IMG/M metagenome (GOLD analysis project Ga0255265, IMG submission 183549) | Metatranscriptome of freshwater microbial communities from Altamaha River, Georgia, United States - Atl_Cont_RepA_0h (Metagenome... | ecosystem: Environmental > Aquatic > Freshwater > River...
CGGCAATCCATCGCGACAGGTTCCAGGATAGGGGCGCTCACCATCTGGAAAATGCCCCTGTAGCCTCAGCACGGAGTCAGCGATCTCTTTTCGGGTACATCCACAGGGATAGACAAGGCCATGTTGACGCAGGGTGTCAAACGCCTCTTGATAGGCAGACAATCGTTCAGACTGATGCCAGGGCGCTGCATCCCATTGCATGCCGAGCTCGTTGAGTTGTTTCAGGATCGTTTGGCTTGCACCGGGGACCATGCGGGGCGTGTCGAGATCCTCCATGCGCACCAGCCATTTGCCGCCATGGGCTCGCGCATCAAGATAGCTCGCCATGGCGGCGACCAAAGAGCCTTCGTGAAGAGGGCCGCTGGGGCTGGGCGCGAAACGCCCGACATAGGGTTGGGTCAAGCTTGACATTCACAAAGGGTAACAAACCCGATGGGGAGCGTCATGCCAGCCTGCTAGTGAAGCAAGCGGTCTCCATCCTCACGCAACAGCTCTTCGAGAATCAGATGATCGACCTCAGCCTCCTGGCTCCAGAGCACCATCAATGCGATGATCTTGATCTTTTCCAGCGTGACAGGAGCCTCGGGAGTGGCCATGGCACGATCAATCACGATTTCTCTCAGCGCAGCCGGCAAGGCGCCTGATGACTCGAGAAACGTGATGAAGCCGATGGCACTAGCGCCCAGGTGATCCTGCTCCTGCTGAGCATAGACCCGCAACCCTGAGCTGGGTGACTGCGCGAGCTCAACGCACTGCTCGGTCGTTTCAGCCAGGCCCATCAGCCAGCTGAGCGCCTCATCGATATCGCCGTGCTCAAACCCCGCCGCGGCAAGTCGTTTGGCCAAGACATCCGCCGTCGGGCATGCCTGCGGCGTGTAGTAGTTTTCGAACAGGTAAACCAGAATGTCAAACATAATCAGAGACGGGCGCCTGTTGCAGACCGGGAGCCGGAGATGGCACCCGACGTCATGATTTTACTTTACGCCTAAATTCAGGCGCCGACAATCTCTGTTTTGCACTCAGGCAGGTCTCAGTGGATTTCCTTTTTTGAACCGAACAAACTGGGCAAACACTGCCGGAGAGGCAATCAGCAGGCCCACCAATCCACTCTTGACACCAGGGGCGATGAACAAGATCGCACCAATGCCAAAACACCAGCGCTCCCAGCTCGTCATCACTGTCAGGAAGAACCTGGAAAAAGCAGCGGACAGCAATGTCAATCCAATGACACAACCCACCAAGGTGATGAAAAAGTCCTGCCAGGTGAAACCCTTGGTCACGATCAACAATGCAGGCGAAAACACAAATACAAATGGGACGAGAAGCTTGCTGATGCCAAGCATGAATGCCGTGTTGCCTGTCTTGAAAGGATCACTTCCTGCCATACCTGAAGCAGCATACGCCGCCAGGGCAACTGGCGGGGTCAGGTCAGCCAGGATCCCGAAATAAAACACGAAGAAGTGTGCGGCAATCGGCTGAACACCCAGCTGGACCAGCGTGGGAGCGGCCACCGCAACCATGATGAGGTAGTTGGCTGTCGTGGGAATGCCACAACCCATCACAATACAAACCGCACCTGTCATGATCAAGGCAGCAATCAGGGTAAGTACCTGAACATTTGCCAGAAACTCAGGCAAGAAAGCTGCCACGGTCGTAGCGATGCCTTGGGACGTGGAAATCACAATGTGTGAGATCTTGAAACCCACACCGGTCAGCGTCACCACGCCAATCACGATGCCAACTGTGCCAGCTGCAGCGCCCACTGCGAGAGCATACTTGGCGCCCGTTTCAAACGCCTGGTAGAGGTCCTTGAGCGTCAATCGCTGCAGCGGGTTGAGCAGACCCACAACCACGCATGCCGTAATGCCTGCAAAGGCAGCAAGGTAAGGTGTGCGGCCACTCACCAGGACCCCAATCAAAATGAACAGGGGAATCAAGGTTGGCCAACGCTTTTTGAACGACTCCTTGAGCCTTGGCATTTCATCTGGCGTCAGGCCTCTGAGGTTTTGACGCTTGGCCTCAAAATGCACCTGCATGAACATGCCAAAAAAATACAGGACTGCAGGAAAGGTCGCCGCCAAGGCGATATCCTTGTAGGGAATATTGAGAAACTCGATCATCAGGAACGCCGCTGCTCCCATGATCGGGGGGGTGATCTGTCCGCCTGTGCTGGAGGCTGCCTCCACGCCAGCTGCGAAGTGTCGTGGATATCCGACCCGGATCATCGCAGGGATCGTCAGCGAGCCCACCGTCACGGCGTTCGCCACCGATGAGCCCGACAGCATGCCAAACATGGCGGAGCCAAACACAGACACCTTGGCTGGACCACCGGCATAACGCCCCGCCACGGCAGATGCGACGTCCAAAAACAACTGGCCCAAGCCGATTTTGGAGGCCAGGACACCAAAGAGCACAAAGTGAAATACGTAGGTGGCGACGACGCCAACCGCCACGCCATATACACCCTGGCTCGTCAGGTACAAGTGATTGACCACTTGCGGCCAGGTGTTGCCGGCATGCTTGAAGAGACCCGGAAAATCTGCGCCAAACATCGCGTAGATGATGAAGATGATGGCGATGATGGGGAGGGGCCACCCCATCGAGCGACGTGTTCCCTCGAGCAGGCCAATGATAAGAATCGTCCCCATCACCACATCTGTCATGCTGGGGTTACCCACCCGATACGCCAGGTCTTCAAAAATGTAAGGGATATACAGCACCGTGACAGCCAGTGCCGCGGAAATGATCCAGTCAATGAGGGGGATACCACCCGGAGAGAGCCAAGTGGAGCGAGGCTCGCGCGAATACGTTGACTTGCTGAAACCGAACACCAGGAAAATCAGGCTCAACACGAACGCGAGGTGCACGCCACGATGGGTGGACTCTCTCAACAAGCCAAAGCCTGCCGTGTAATAGTGAAAAACCGAAAGCGCGACCAACAGAACTGAGACAATGACGGTTGCAGTCGGCGCAAGCGGCCGAAAGCGGATTTCTGGGTCGAATTTTTCATTGAGCGACTGCGCTTTCGCTTCATCGATTTGCATGAGCGTTTCCAAAAGAATCAGGCGGCGAATCCTGGACGAATCAGCCGCCTGCAGACAACCAATACTTTTTCTCAGGCAGATGCCGCGACAGCATCCGCCCCTGCCTTACTTGAGCAGACCCACTTCTTTGTAATACTTTTCGGCACCCGGGTGAAAGGGGATACCAGCGCCCGTCACGGCGTTCTGCTTCGTGATGAACTTGCCCTTGGCGTGACCAGCCGCAAGTGCAGCCTGGGTTTTGTCGGAGTAGAGTGCCTTGGTGATTTCATAGACGACTGCCTCGGACTGCTTGGTGGAGGTGATCCACTGAGCGTTGACCGAAATCGTCTTTACCTCGCCGACACCCTTGTAGGTATTGGCAGGGATCACGTCTGGCGTAAAGAACCGCTGCTGGCTGCGCAGCTTGTCAATCTCGGGACCATCGATCGAGACCAGCTCGATGCCAGAGCCACTGGAAGCCAGCTCAGCAATCGCTCCGGCAGGCGCGCCGCCGACAAAGAAAAACGCATCCAACCCACCGTCTTTCATTTTGTCACCGGCTTGGTTGGGCTTCATGTACTCCGCCTTGACGTCCTTGTCGGTCATGCCAAAGGCGCCCAGAATCAGACGGACATCCACCAGCGTGCCGGAGCCCGGCTCGTCCAGGGAGACACGCTTGCCGCGCAGGTCCTTGACGGACTTGATGCCGGAGCCCTTGCGCACCACCAGATGGATGCTCTCGGGATACAAGGTCGCGATCAGGCGCAAGTCCGCAGCCTTGGGCTTGCCCTCAAACGTACCTGTACCAGAGTAGGCCCAATACGCCACGTCAGACTGGGAAAACCCTGACTCCAGCGAGCCACCGACAATACCGTTCACGTTGGCCACGGAACCGTTCGTTGCGACGGCAGATGCCACCAGCTTGCCTGGCACGGAGACCGAGTTGGCAATCATGCCGCCAACGGGATAGTAGGTACCAGCCGTACCACCCGTGCCGATACGGAAAAACTGTTGCGCCTGTGCAGGAGCACTGGCAACTGCCACTACGGCAGCAACGCCCAAACACTTGAGCCAGGATTTGATTGACATGAAGTCACTCCGTCTAATTAATGACTTGCCGATTGTGACATGGCGGGCCACTTTCGCCAATGTCATTTGGTGCAAATACCACTCTGATGATCTCACCAAGGTCAGCCTGTCAATGCGCCCCATCCAGACTGATCAGGACTGCCGCATCGGCCACCTGCTCGCCCACCGCAAAAAATACCTCTTTGACCGTGCCATCAGCTGGTGCCGAAATGGTGTGCTCCATTTTCATCGCCTCCATGACCAGCAGGGGCTGTCCACGCTTGACCTTGTCACCTGCCTTGACCTGGACAGCAATGATCTTGCCCGGCATGGGTGCCGTCAGGCCGCCTGCATGCTCCACATCCTCATCGTCTGCGTGGGCAAGGGGGTCATGAAGGGTCAGGGTGACATGACGACCAAGACTGAACAGGTGAAATCGCTCCCCATCCCTGACCACGGTGCCAGACTGGTTGCGGCCATTCCAGGAGATCTGGAGGGTTTGCGCGCCATCGGCCACCTCAGCCTGAACCTTCCACTCCACCTTGGCATCCACACCATCCACCACAAAGGAGGCACCGGTGCGATCGAGCCGGTATGTCACACGGCGGGCCGCCTCGCCATCCAGCCAGTGCAAGTCGCGATGATACGCGCCGCCCATGCGCCACCCATCTGTCCTGGCCCATGGATCCTGGCTGGCTTGGCCCTGCGCAGACTGGCTGGCCAACACCGCAGCAGAAGCCAACGCCAGCCATGAGGCCTCACAGGCCTGAGGGGGCGGCAACAGCGTTTGCCGCTGGCGTTCAATCAGCCCAGTATCGAGGTCGCTTGCTGCAAACGCCGCATCACTCATCAGGCGCGAAAGGAAGGCCACGTTGGTGTGGACCCCGGCCACCTGAGTGTCAGCAAGCGCCTGGATCATCCTTGCACGCGCCTGGTCACGGTTTTCACCCCATACGATCAGCTTGGCGATCATGGGGTCGTAAAACGGTGAAATCGTATCGCCGCTGCGCACCCCGCCATCCACGCGGATATCCCCCCGCGCAAAGGCCACGTGATCTGGCAGGCCGAGATACAAGAGCTTGCCAACGGATGGCAAAAAGCCTTTGTCAGGATTTTCTGCATAAATACGGGCCTCGATCGAGTGCCCCTTGATCTCCAGCTGGTCCTGCGACAAGGGCAGAGGCTCTCCAGCAGCGATGCGCAGCTGCCACTCGACAAGATCCAATCCTGTAATCATCTCGGTGACAGGATGCTCTACCTGTAACCGGGTATTCATTTCCATGAAATAGAAGCGGCCGTCAGGCTCGGCGATGAACTCCACCGTGCCGGCGCCAACGTAGCCCACTGCCTTGGCTGCCGCGACAGCCGCCTCACCCATTGCCTGACGACGCTCGGGCGTCATGCCTGGAGCGGGTGCCTCTTCGATCACTTTTTGATGACGGCGCTGTACGGAGCAGTCACGCTCGAACAAATACACACACTGGCCATGCTGGTCGGCAAACACCTGGATTTCAATGTGGCGTGGCTTTTGCAGATATCGCTCAATCAGTACCTTGTCATCGCCAAAGCTGGCAGATGCCTCTCGCTTGCAGGATGAAAGCGCCTGCTGAAACTGTTCGCTGGCCTCCACGACACGCATGCCTTTGCCACCACCACCAGCGCTTGCCTTGATCAACACCGGATAGCCAATCAGATCAGCTTGCTGGTGCAGAAAATCGGGATCCTGGTTGTCGCCGTGATAGCCTGGCACCAGTGGCACACCCGCCTTCTCCATCAAGGCCTTGGCGGCTGACTTGCTGCCCATCGCGGCAATCGCCGAGGCAGGGGGCCCGACGAACGTCACGCCAGATTGCGCACAGGCAACGGCAAATGTCTCGTTTTCCGAGAGAAACCCATATCCAGGATGCACAGCTTGTGCCCCTGTTTCCAATGCAGCCTGCAAAATCACGTCAGCCTTGAGATAGCTATCCCTAGCAGCAGAGCCACCGATATGGACAGCCATGTCACAGCTGGCAACATGCTTGGCTTGTGCATCTGCATCCGAGTACACCGCTACGGTGCGAATGCCGAGCTTGCGCGCGGTGGCAGCAACCCGGCAAGCGATTTCGCCGCGGTTGGCGATGAGCAGAGTGTTGAACATGATTGCTCCTGATCCAGTTAAGCGGCTTACATGCGGAACACGCCGAAGCGCGTGTCCGCAATGGGTGCATGCATTGCTGCAGAAAGGCCGAGCCCAAGCACGCGACGCGTGTCCGCCGGCAGGATGATCCCGTCATCCCAAATCCGCGCGGTCGCATAGTACGGATGGCCCTCTTTCTCGTATTGGGCACGAATCGGATCCTTGAAGGCCTGTTCGTCTTCGGCGCTCCATTGACCGCCTTTGGCTTCGATACCTTCGCGCCTGACAGTTGCCAGGACACTGGCTGCCTGCTCGCCACCCATCACCGAAATGCGAGCGTTTGGCCACATGAACAATAGGCGTGGCGAATACGCCCGTCCGCACATTCCATAATTGCCTGCGCCAAACGAGCCACCAATCAAAATCGTGAATTTGGGCACTGCTGCGGTGGCAACAGCCGTCACCAATTTTGCACCGTGTCGTGCAATGCCCTCGTTTTCATACTTGCGTCCCACCATAAAGCCTGTGATGTTCTGCAAAAACACGAGTGGGATCTTGCGCTGCGCACAAAGCTCGATGAAATGCGCACCCTTTTGCGCCGACTCTGAAAACAAAATGCCGTTATTGGCGATGATGCCGACCGGCATCCCGTAGATGCTCGCAAACCCCGTCACCAGCGTCGAGCCAAACCTGGCTTTGAACTCATCAAACTCCGAGCGATCGACGATGCGAGCAATGATTTCCCGGACATCAAATGGCTTGCGGGTATCGACCGGAATGATGCCGTTGATCTCGTTGGGATCGTAAAGTGGCTCACCAGCATCGGATGGCGCAAAAGGAGACGGCTTTTTTCGATTGAGCCTGGCGACAGCTTGTCTTGCCAGCTGCAGTGCATGATGGTCATTGGCCGCAAGATGATCGGCGACGCCGGAGAGCCGAGTGTGAACATCGCCGCCCCCGAGGTCCTCAGCAGATACCTCCTCACCTGTCGCGGCTTTCACCAAGGGGGGCCCGCCCAAAAAGATCGTACCCTGGTTTCGCACTATGATCGACTCGTCGCTCATGGCGGGCACATAGGCACCACCAGCCGTGCATGAGCCCATTACGACCGCAATCTGAGCGATGCCTTGCGCCGACATGTTGGCCTGGTTGTAAAAAATCCGGCCAAAGTGATCCCGGTCTGGAAAGACCTCGTCCTGCCGTGGCAGGTTCGCACCACCTGAGTCCACCAGGTAAATGCACGGCAGGTTGTTCTGCGCCGCGATTTCCTGTGCGCGCAAATGTTTTTTTACTGTCATGGGGTAGTAGGTGCCCCCCTTGACCGTCGCATCGTTGCAAACAATCATGCACTCCACGCCTGACACACGGCCGATGCCCGTGATGACGCCAGCGCCAGGCGCCTCATTGTCATACATGTTGTAGGCTGCCAGCGCAGACAACTCCAAAAATGGCGTGCCAGGATCCAGCAGCTGCTCCACCCGGTCCCTAGGCAACAGCTTGCCTCTGGCCACATGCTTCTTGCGGGCTGCCTCCGAACCACCAGTTGACACTTCTGCGAGCTTGGCGCGCAGGTCATCAATCTGTGCCTGCATTGCCGCCGCATTGGCCTGGAACTCTTCCGAGCGAGCATTGACGCGCGTTTCAATGATGGGCATGAAACACTCCTTGTTTAATGAATGTTGGCTTTTCGCGTGCCTGCTGTTTGCAAGCGCCTGTTTGAGTCATACGGGTAAAAGTCTGCAATTTTTCCTTGCGACACCTCTTCCCGGCAGCGCTGCCACCACTTTGCGGTGAGGAGTTCTGCATGGTGCTTAAGAAAGGTCTTGCGAATACGCGCATCACCCAGCAAAAACGCACCAAACTCCTCGGGAAAGACATCGTTTGGTCCCACCGCATACCAAGGCTCCGAAGACATCTCCGCCTCCTCATTCGGCGCGGGAGGAATATCGCGAAACCGCATTTCCGTCATGCGTTGAATCTCGTCATAGTCGTAAAAGACGATGCGCCCCAAGCGGGTGACGCCAAAATTTTTGTAGAGCATGTCACCTGGAAAAATATTGGCAATCGCCAGCTCGCGTATGGCTTGGCCATACTCCATGACGGCGCGTTCACGATGGGGTTCGGTCGCATGCTGCAAAAACAGGTTCAGTGGCGTCATGCGACGCTCGATATAGACATGACGGATGATGATGGTGTCGGCCGTCTCTTCGAGCAGGCTGGGCACCTCATGGCGCAGCTCTTGCAGCAAGGCTGCCGAAAATCTGGTTTTTGGCAAGGCAACCTGCGAATATTCCCAGGTGTCGGCGAGCCGTCCGACCCGATCATGCATTTTGACCATCTGGTATTTGCGCTTGACGGTCTCCTGGTCCATGCCCTCCTTGGCAATCCTGTCCTTGATCATCTTGAATACGTAGGGATAAGACGGCAAGGTAAACACACACATCACCATGCCCTTGATGCCTGGCGCAACATCAAAGTCATCATGCGAATGTGCAAGATGCTGAAGGAAGTCTCTGAAAAACAAAGTTTTGCCCTGTTTTTGCAGGCCGATCATCGTGTAGATCTCTGCCTTTGGCTTGCGCGGCAACAAGCTGCCAATAAACTGAACATAGGCAGCAGGCACCTCCATGTCGACCAGAAAGTACGCACGGGTGAAGCTGAACAGGCGGCTCAGGTCATCATCACTGACCAGCAAGGCATCGAGGCAAACCTGGCCTGCCGGGGACCTCACCAGGGCCACAGCAAACGGATGAATCGATCCCTGGTTGATGAGCCGGCCGATGAGGTATGCCCCCTTGTTTCTGAAAAACAGGGTGCCAAGCACATGGATCTGACAGTCAGCTGCGATGCGGCTGGCACCCGTTCGCGCCATCACTTGAGACAACTCGCGCACACCAGCCCTGGCCAAGGCAGCAACGTCCCTGGGCAGGTCCTCAAAGGGCGTGGCCAATCCAAAGTCCGCCACCATCCGCAAGAGAGATCGCCTCAGACCATCCTTGCGAGGGTAGTAGACACGATACGCGGGGCGCTCACTGTCCAGATAGTCTGTTGCAACTGCAGGCCTGACAAACAAAAAATCATTCAGGAAATAGTCACGGTGCAATACCCGGCAGGTGACCGAGTTGAAAAACGTTTCCGCGCACTCAGGCTGTCGATGCAAGGTCAGCAAGGAGACATATTCCTGCTTGATGTTTTGCCAGAATGCTTGCTGTGCCTCGCTCATCTCCGCACGATCGGTGTCTTGATGCTCCCCGTTTCCCATCGGCAACACACGCTGCAGCTTTTGAATGCATTCGCGCACACGCATGTCGTAGTATTCGATTCGCTCTTGTGACAAGCGTTGTATTCCATGCCAGTCACCAGACTCAAACAGTGCCTTGGCGCGCTGCGCCCCGTAACGAAACAGCGCATAGTGCCTGTCGAATCCAGCCAGGATCATGGAGGCGACTTCGTTCGGGCTAGGGCCCGACCGAGGTGCCTGCTCGACGCGGCGATGGTCGGCGACTTCGTTCATGCGTGATGGTGAGGCTGTGATGGAAACGATTTACATCGTCTCATTGAAAAGCTCTCGACCAATCAGCATCCGCCTGATTTCGCTGGTGCCTGCACCGATTTCATAAAGCTTGGCATCTCGCCAGTAGCGTCCCAGCGGGTATTCATTGATGTATCCGTTTCCACCAAATATCTGGATGCCTTCGCCTGCCATCCAGGTGGCCTTTTCGGCACAGTACAAAATGACTGCTGCGCAATCCTTTCTCACTTGACGGACATGCTGGGCGCCCAGGCGATCGAGGTTTTTGCCAACGGTATAACAAAATGCCTTGCACGCCTGCATCGTCGAGTACATGTCTGCGACTTTGCCCTGAATCAGCTGAAATTCGCCAATCGATTGGCCAAACTGCTTGCGGTCATGAATGTAGGGAACAATCGCATCCATGACAGACTGCATGATGCCCAGGGGTCCTGCGGCCAGCACGGCACGCTCGTAGTCCAGCCCGCTCATCAACACCTTCACGCCACCGTTGAGTTCGCCCAGCACGTGGTCTCCGGGGATCAAGCAGTTGTCGAACACCAGCTCACCGGTATGGCTGCCTCGCATGCCAAGCTTGTCGAGCTTTTGGGCAATGGAAAAACCGGGCATGCCCTTTTCCACCAGAAATGCGGTAACACCGCGTGCATTGGCCTCCGGGTTGGTTTTGGCGTAAACAACCAGCGTATCGGCATCCGGGCCGTTGGTGATCCACATCTTGGTGCCGTTCAACACGTAGTCAGATCCCTTGGGGTCGGCTCTGAGCTTCATGCTGACCACATCGGATCCTGCGCCTGGCTCACTCATGGCGAGCGCACCGATGTGCTCACCGGTGATCAGTTTGGGTAGATATTTTTTTTTCTGTGCTTCTGTCCCATTTCGATTGATCTGGTTGACGCATAGGTTGGAGTGCGCACCATAGGACAAGCCAATCGATGCGCTGGCCCGGGAGATTTCCTCCATCGCAACCATGTGGGCGAGATAGCCCATGTTGGCACCACCGTACTCCTCGGGGACGGTCATGCCCAGCACACCCAGCTCGCCAAACTTTTGCCAAAGATGCATGGGGAACTGATCGGTGCGATCTGTTTCTGCTGCGAGCGGTGCGATCTCGTGCACCGCAAATTCGCGCACGGCATGTCGCAACATGTCGATGTCTTCACCGAGCTCAAAGTTAAGTCCTGGCAGTTCCATGATCGTCTCCGAAAGTGATGGATGGCTGATGGCAGTTTGATCAATGCTTTGATTCCACCCCGCAAGTTTACGTTTACGTAAACGTAAACTAAATTCAGGGAAAACCCTAGTCGAGTTGCTTCAACAAAGCGGAACACTTCTCTTCCTGAGCCTGGATCTCCGCCAGCGTGTCCTCAATGTCCTTGCGCTGCTGTTCCAGCATCTGCCGATGCTTGGCCAACACCTGCAGGTAAAAAACAAGCTGAGGCTCGGTGTCCTTGGGCTTGTCATACATGGTGATCAACTCGCGGATCTCGGAAAGCGGAAAACCAAGCCGCTTGCCACGCAGCGCGAGCTTCAGGCGCGTCCGATCCCTGGCGGTGTACACCCGCTGGCGTCCATCCCGCCCAGGACTGAGGATGCCCTGATCCTCATAAAAGCGGATGGTGCGGGGTGTGATGTCGAACTCTTTGGCCAGTTCGGAAATCGTCCAAGTGGTTGTGGCCATAAAAAC
>Ga0255265_1000086_pt1 | contig 11199 bp, 10 predicted proteins | sample AtltaT_25_FD_183549 | JGI IMG/M metagenome (GOLD analysis project Ga0255265, IMG submission 183549) | Metatranscriptome of freshwater microbial communities from Altamaha River, Georgia, United States - Atl_Cont_RepA_0h (Metagenome... | ecosystem: Environmental > Aquatic > Freshwater > River...
AGATCGGCAAGGTCGGCGTGTCATTGTCCAACCTGAGCGAAGCCGAGATTCTGTTCAAGGACCTGGACCTGTCGAAGATCTCGACCTCGTTCACTATCAACGGCACGGCCGCCATCGTCTATGCGATGTACCTCGCCGTTGCGGACAAGCAGAAGGTGCCGCGTGAAAAGTTGACCGGCACGATCCAGAACGACATCCTGAAAGAGTACGTCGCGCGCGGCACCTGGATCTTCCCGGTGCGCCCATCGATGCGTCTGATCGCGGACTCGATCCTCTACTCCAACGAGGTGTCGCCCCGCTTCAACCCGATCAGCATCGCGGGTGCCCATGTGCGCGATGCCGGCGCGACGGCGGCCGAGGAGATGGCCTATACCCTGGCCAACGGCCTGGCCTACGTGGACGAGCTGCGCGCGCGCGGTGGCGACGTGGAGAAGTTCGCCAAGCGCCTGTCGTTCTTCTTCTACGTCCACATGGACTTCTTCGACGAGATCGCCAAGTTCCGCGCGGGCCGCCGACTGTGGGCGCGTCTGATGAAAGAGCGCTATGGCGTGCAGGACGCCAAGGCGCAGCACTTCCGCTTCGGCGTGGTGTGCGGCGGCTCCTCGCTGGTCGCGCCGCAGCCCTACAACAACGTCGTGCGCGTGGCGGTGGAAACGATGGCGGCGGTGCTGGGCGGGGCCCAGTCCATCTTCACGTGTGCGTTCGACGAGGCCTTCCAGATCCCAACCGAGTTCTCGGCCGAGTTGGCGGTCCGAACGCAGCAGATCATCGCTTACGAAAGCGGCATCGGGCGCACGGTCGATCCCTTGGGTGGCAGCTACTTCCTGGAGCAACACACCGACCGCATGGAGCAGCAAATCACCCAGGTGATGGGCGAGATCGACGCGTACGGCGGCGTGGTCCGAGCGATCGAGGATGGGTGGATCCAGTTGCGGCTCGCCGAGCGCGGTCTCGAACGCAAGCTCGACATCGATTCCGGGCGCAACGTGATCGTCGGCCAGAACCACTTCAAGAAGTTGGACGAAGAGATCAAGGTCGGCGAGGTCTTCACGCTCGATCCGACCGTGGCCCAGCGCGCGCTCGAAAAGTACCAGCGGGTGCTCGACACACGCGAGCAATCGGCGGTCGATCGATCGCTGGCCCGCCTGTCTGCCGCGGCAGGCAAGGACCGCGAAAACATCATGCCCTACCTCGTGGAGTGCTGCCATGTCGGCGAAATGGTGACCCGTCTGAAAGAGCAGTGGGGCGAATTCAAGGAGCCGGTGAATCTATGAACACCCAGCAATCCGCCGCGTTGGCGGCAAAGCGGATACTGATCGGCAAGCCCGGTCTGGATGGCCACGACATCGGCGCGAAAATCATCGCGCTGACGCTGCGCAACGCAGGCGCGGAAGTGATCTACACCGGCCTGCGGCGCAGTCCGCTTCAGATAGCCCAGGTGGCGGTGGACGAAGGTGTCGACGCGGTCGGCCTGAGCATCCTGTCGGGTAGCCACAGAGAGCTGGTCGCCGATGTCATCGGGCAGCTGCGCGAACTCAAGGCGCAGGGCATCAAGGTCTTCGTCGGCGGCACCATCCCGGCCGAGGATCAGCCCTATCTGCGCGAGCTGGGCGTGGCGGCGGTCTTTACCGCCGACATGCCGCTGGACGCCGTCGTCGAATCCCTGGCGAAGAGCCTGGCATGAGCGCGCCGCCACTCGCGGGTATTCGGATCGTCGAGGTGGGACACATGCTGGCAGGTCCGTACTGCGGCCTGATGCTGGCCGACATGGGCGCCGAAGTCATCAAGATCGAGACGCCCGATGGTGACATAGGCCGCACCGTGAGTCCGCACTTCGTGGGCCCGCACAATGCCTACTTCGCGAGCCTGAACCGCAACAAGAAGAGCGTCGTGCTCGATCTCGCCAGCGATGATGGATTCGCGTCGCTGGGTCGTATCGTCGCCACCTCGCACGCGCTGGTGACGAACCTGAGGCCCTCGGCGATCCGCAAGCTCGGCCTCACCTATGACAGTTTGCGCAACTGGAACGAGCGCCTGGTCTGCGTGGCGTTGACAGGGTATGGCCTGGACGGGCCGTATGCGGACAACCCGGCCTACGACTACGTCATCCAGGCCATGACTGGCGTGATGGCGCTGACCGGCGATCCGCAGGCACCGCCCACCAAGGCCGGCTATTCGGCGGTCGACAACTCGGCCGGACTGGTCGCGGCCGTGGGCTTGCTGGCCAAGATCGTGCAAGGCGAGGGCGGACAGGTCGATGTCGCGATGTACGACGTGATGCTCTCTCAGCTTAACTACCTCGCGGGCGCGGCGCTTAATGCGGGCGAGACCATTGAACGCCTTGCGGATTCATCGCACCCTTACGTGGTGCCCGCGCAGATTTTCTCGACCGCCGATGGCTGGCTCACGTTGTTCATCACGCACGACAAGTTCTGGAAAACCTTCTGCGACGAGATCGGTCACCCCGAGTGGGCGCTGGACCCCAGGTTCGCCACCATGGCCGGACGCCGGACCAACCGGGCCGAGGTCATTCCCGCCATATCGATGGTGCTGCGCCAGGCCTCGGCGGCCGAGTGGGTGCGCCGCCTGGCTCCACTGGGTCTGGTGGTGGCCGAAGTGGGCACCCTGAATGCGGCGTTGCGCAGCGACATCGCGGCCGCGCGCGGGCTGGTCGTGCCATTGGGTGATGGCACCCTGCCGCTGCAGGCGGTGGCATGCCCGATCCGCTTCCAGGGGTTTTCGCCGACCTATGGCCTGCCGCCTCTGCTCGACGAGCACGGCGACGCCGTGGCGGGAAGGAGCGCGACGTGAGCCTTCCGCCGCTGGATCGATGGGCGCTGAGCCGTGCGCTCACGCGCACGGCCAACGCAGGCCCCTCTGAGCTGGCGCGCAGCGTACCGCGTGCCTGGCCGGCGCATGCGGCCTACCGAATCGGCGTCACCGGTGCGCCCGGTGCCGGCAAGAGCACGCTCGTGGGACATCTGGCGCTCGAGCGCCTGGTGAATGGCCGGCTGGGTGTGTTGGCGGTCGATCCGAGCAGCCCCAAGAGTGGGGGCGCGATTCTGGGCGACCGCGTTCGCATGGACGACTTGGCCGGCTCCGCCGAGCTGTACATCCGTTCGCTGGGGTCGCGCCGCACCTCCGACGGCTTGGCCGACAACCTGCCGGAGATGCTGGACATCATGGACGAGTTTCGCTTTAACGAAGTGGTGCTTGAGACGGTGGGCGTGGGGCAGGCCGAGTACGCGGTGCGCGCGCAGGTGGACACGCTGGTTCTGGTGCTGCTGCCCGAGAGCGGCGACACGGTGCAGGCCATGAAGGCAGGGATCATGGAGATGGCCGACATCTTCGTGGTCAACAAGAGCGACTTGCCCGGGGCGCAGCGCATGGCCACCGACATCCAGCGCATCGCCGCGGTCACCCAGCGCCCCAAGGGAGCGTGGCACGCGCCTGTCCTGCTGACCTCGGCCTCGCAACCCGAATCGGTTCGCGTGCTGTCCGAAGCGATCGACCAACACCGGGTCTGGCGCAATGCCGACCCACGCCGGCTTCAGGCCCGGCGCGCCCAACGGGCCCGCTACCGCCTGCGGCGCTTGCTGGAGATGCGCGTCGCCGAAACGATCGCGGCCCAGCCAGATGAATTTTTCGACATCCCTCGTGAACAGCAACTGGCGGCCGTGATGAGCGAAATGCACATCACGGTCAATCCCTGACCACCTCCGGGAGCCACCATGTTCACACCTCTTTCGTTCGTGCAGGCCACCCCGCGCCTGGGCATCCCTGCATGGGCGATCAGTACCCAGACCCTGGGTCCAGGACCGCCGCGTCAAGCGGCTGGTCGATGGAAAAGGATCGTTTGAATCAAACATCAGGAGACAAAAATTGAGCAATTCTTCCGACAGCGCCTTCGTCAAAAAAATGCCGCGCCGGCACCTTCGCAACGCGGTTTCGATCGCAGTGATGTCCATCGCCGTCAGCGCGCCGGCATGGGCGCAGATCAACAACGATGTTGTGAAGATCGGCGTGCTCGCGGACATGTCCGGCATCTATTCCGACATGGGTGGCAGCGGCATCGTCGAGGCCGTGAAATTCGCCATCGCTGATATGGGCGGCACGATCAACGGTAAGAAAATCGAGCTTGTCACGGCCAACCATTCCGCCAAGCCCGATATCGCCGCGACCACGGCGCGCGAATGGTTCGACACGCAAGGCGTGGACATGATCATCAGCGGCCCCAGTTCGGGCACCAGCCTGGCGATAGCCAAGGTGGCGGCTGAGAAGAAGAAGATCGTCATGGTGACCGGCGGTGTCGCGGCCCAGTTGACCAATGAGGAGTGTTCTCCGTACACCGTCCACTACCTGTATGACACGGTGGCCCTGGCCCGAGGCACCGGCACGGCGATGACTCGCCAGGGTGGCAAGAGCTGGTACTTCATGACGGTGGACTACGCCTTCGGCGATTCGCTGGAAAAGGAAACCTCGCAGGTCGTCAAGGCCAATGGCGGTCAGGTGCTCGGTGCCGTTCGCCACCCCCTGTCGGCTTCCGACTTCTCGTCTTTTCTGTTGCAAGCCAAATCCTCCGGGGCCGATGTGCTGGGGCTGGCCAATGGCGGTGGCGACACGATCAATGCGATCAAGGCCGCGAGCGAGTTCGGCATCTCCAAGTCCATGAAGATCGCAGGGCTCATGCTGTTCATCACCGACGTCCATTCCCTGGGCCTCAAGCTGACCAGCGGCATCAATCTGACCGAGGCGTGGTACTGGGATTCGGACGACAAGTCGCGTCAGTGGGCGAACCGCTTTCAGGACAAGATGAAGAAGAAGCCCACCAGCATGCAGGCGGCCAGTTACTCCGCCGCATACCACTACCTGAGCGCGGTCAAGCAACTGGGCGGCGGCCAGGCCGAGGACGTGATGACCCAGATGCGCAAGACCAAGATCAACGACATGTACACGCAGAACGGCACCATCCGAGAGGATGGGCGCATGGTCCACGACCTGCGGCTGATGGAGATCAAGAGCGCCGCCGCGTCCAAGGGGCCATGGGACTACTACAGGCAGGTCCAAATGATCCCGGGCGATCAGGCCTTCGCCTCCAAGGCGGAGTCCAAATGCAAGTTCTGGAAATGACACAGAGGCAGTGACAGAGGTGCCCTCCGGGTATCCGGAGGGGCGGTGATTTTTCGGCAATCAACACCAACCAGGAGATGAAAGATGACAACAGCGAATGAGAAAACAGACAACAAGGTGATGGCCTCGGCACGCGTTCGGGCCTCGATTGCGGACGGCAAGGAATTGCCCCTGCTCGACGTGGGGCCCTATCTGGCGGGCGAGCCCGGCGCACTGGAGCAATTGGCGGCGGACGTGAAGTGGATCCAGGAAAACCTGGGATTCTTCGCGATCATCAACCACGGCATACCGCAGTCATTGATCGATGAGGCCTTCCGCCAGACCGCGAAGCTGTTCGAGATTCCGATGGAGGAAAAGCTCAAGCACCGCGTTGGCTTTCACCACCAGGGTTACCTCCCGCCAAAATCTTCCATCCTCAAATCGACCGCGATCATGGAGAAGATCGCGCTCAACACCAAGAAGGACACCAATGCCGCTTGGTTGTTCATGCGCAACCGCGACGCCGACGATCCAAAGGTTCAAAACAAGGTCCGCCATCGCGGTCTGAACCAATGGCCCGACAGCCTGCCCGAATTCAAGAAGGCGCTGTACGAGTACCAGACGTCGATGGAGCGACTTTCCCTCAAGCTGCTTCCTATCTACGCGCGTGCGTTGGGTCTTCCCGCCGACTACTTTGACAGCATGTTCAAGGCGCCGGAGTATTACCAGCGCTGCGCTTACTACCACCCCGAAGAGAACATGGAAGAGGGCCAGTACGCGCTCGCTCCGCATTCCGATGGCAGCTTCCTGACGCTGCTGCCGATGACGCCGGTGCCGGGGCTGCAGGTGATGACGCCCTCGAAGGAGTGGCTCAAGGTCAGCTATGTCGAGGGGGCCCTGATAGTGAACACTGGGCAGATTCTCAATCGCCTGTCCAACGACCGTTTCATCGCCACGCCCCACCGGGTTGTCAACCCGCCGATGAAGCGCTACGCGCTGACTTTTTTTCTTCTACCCCGACGACGATGCCAACGTGGGCCCGATCCCAGCGTGCGTGGGTCCGGGCGAGAAGGCGAAATACGACTCTCGGTCCTTCTACGAATTTTTCGTCCCCTACCTGGACGATCTCTACCACTACAACGACGCCAACTTCATGAAGGAAGTCGAGCCCGAGGGGGTCACCTCGAAGGCCTGAGGGATCGCCGTCGGCGAAGGCCAGCCGCCCAGGCGGGCGGTTGGCCAACGGTCCAACTTGAAGGAGCAATGCGTGAGCAAATTGTTGATCGACGGTCGATGGGTTGATGCGCTCGAAGGTGAAACCATCGATGTCATCGATCCCTGCAACGGAACGGTGTTTGAAAAGATCGCTCGCGGTCGGGCCGCGGATGTCGATCTGGCGGTGGCTGCGGCGCGCCGCGCGATGGATGGGGCCTGGGGGCGCATGACGGCCACGGAGCGGGGACGCATCCTGCAGCGCCTGGGGCAGCTCATCCTTGACCATGGCGAGGAGCTGGCTGAACTGGAGGCCCGCGACACCGGCAAGCCGATGTCCGTGGCCCGCGCGGACGCCAAGGCGGTGGCGCGCTATTTCGAGTTCTATGGCGGTGCGGCCGACAAGGTCCATGGTCAGACGATTCCCTACCTGAATGGCTACAACGTCAGCGTCGTTCGCATTCCACACGGCGTGACGGCCCACATCATTCCGTGGAACTACCCGGCGCAGATGATGGGGCGCACGCTCGCCCCGGCGCTGGCCATGGGGAACGCGGCTGTGGTCAAGCCGTCGGAAGACGCTTGCCTGAGCGCCTTGAAGTTGGCCGAGTTGGCCATGCTGGCGGGGCTGCCACCCGGCGCGCTGAACATCGTGACTGGTTATGGCTCGGAGGCCGGGGCCGCGCTGACGGCGCATCCGGGCATCAACTTCGCGACGTTCACCGGTTCGCCCGAGGTCGGCGTGCAGGTGCAGCAATCCACGGCGCGCCACCACGTGCCATGCGTGCTTGAACTTGGTGGCAAATCACCCCAGATCGTTTTCGACGATGCGGACCTGGCCAAGGCCGCGCCCGTCATCGTGCGGGCGATTGTCCAGAACGCCGGCCAGACCTGCTCCGCCGGCAGCCGGCTGCTTGTCCAGGAAGGCGTCTTCGACCGCTTCGTCGCGACGATCACGGCCAGCTTCGAGGCGCTGAAGGTCGGCACGCCTGGGATGGACCTCGACTGCGGTCCGATGATCAACGCCCGGCACCACAAGCGCGTGAGCGCGTTCATCGCGGACGCCGCCGCCACCGGCGTACCCAAGTTGGCGGAAGGCAGTTTGGCGCCGGGCATTCCCAGCGAAGGCTACTTCGTCAAGCCCGTGTTGTTCGGCCCCGTGCCGCGCGACCACCGCCTGGCACGCCAGGAAGTGTTCGGCCCCGTGCTGTCGGTCATGCCGTTCACGGACGAGGACGACGCAGTGCAACTGGCCAATGACACGGAGTATGGCTTGGTCGCCGGCGTCTGGACGGAGAACGGCGGCCGCCAGGCGCGCATGGCGCAGCGCATCGCCAGCGGGCAGGTTTTCATCAATTGCTACGGCGCGGGCGGGGGTGTCGAGCTGCCGTTTGGTGGCGTCAAGAAAAGCGGCTATGGCCGAGAGAAAGGGTTGCTCGCCCTGGAAGAGATGAGCACCACGAAAACCATCGTTCAGCACCACGAATAAGGAACTTCATATGTCCAGATTGAGCAACAAGATCGCGATCGTCACTGGCGCGGGCAGCGGCTTCGGCGCGGCGATCGCGCAGGCCTACATCAAAGAAAAAGCGAAGGTTGTCCTTGCGGACGTCAACCTCGAAGCGGCTCAGAGCGTTGCCGCGCCCTTGGGCGACAACGCGTGCGCCGTTGCCTGCGATGTGACCCGCTTCGATCAGGTACAGGCCATGGTTCGTCATTGTCTGGAGCGCTTCGGCGTGCCTGGCATCGTGGTCAACAACGCCGGAACGACGCACCGCAACCAGTCGATGCTGGAGGTTGACGAAGACACGTTCGACCGTGTTTTCGCCGTCAACGTGAAGTCGATTTACCACATGACGCGCGCGGTGGTCCCGCTCATGAAGGAAAAGAAGGGCGGCGGTGTGATCATCAACGTGGGATCGGTTGGTGGCATCCGACCCCGTCCTGGCCTCACCTGGTACAACAGCTCGAAGGGTGCGGTGAAGGTCATGACCAAGTCGATGGCCGTCGAGCTCGCGCCGGACGACATCCGCGTCAATCTCATTTCCCCGGTCATGGCGCCCACTGGTCTTCTCAAGGAATTCATGGGCGTGGCGGACACGGCCGAGAACCGCTCCCGCTTCGTCTCGACGATTCCGTTGGGCCGGATGTGTGACCCGACCGACGTCGCGAATACCGCGTTGTTCCTCGCCACCGAGGAGGCCCGCTTCCTGACCGGGGTCGAGGTGCCGGTGGACGGCGGGCGCTCCATCTGATGGCGACATGAGCGACATCATTCTCGAAGCACGCCAGCTCACCAAGGCGTTCAAGGGCTTCACGGCAGTCAACAAGGTGGATCTGTCGGTCGTGCGTGGATCCATCCACGCGTTGATCGGCCCCAACGGAGCGGGCAAGACCACGTGCTTCAACCTGCTGACCAAGTTCCTTGAGCCGACGTCGGGCACCATCCTATTCAATGGACTGGACATCACGAACGAGCGCCCGGCGCAGATCGCACGGCGCGGCATCATCCGCTCGTTCCAGATATCCGCGGTGTTTCCGCACCTGACGCTGCTGGAGAACGTTCGTCTGGGTCTGCAGCGCGCGCTGGGTACCACCTTCCATTTCTGGAAGAGCGAGGCATCGCTGCGGCCGCTCGATGCCCGCGCCCGCGCGCTGCTGGCCGAAGTCGGCCTGGAGGACCTGGCCGACGAGCTGACCGTGAACCTGCCCTATGGCCGCAAGCGCGCGCTGGAGATCGCGACCACGCTGGCGCTGGAGCCCGAGTTGATGCTGCTCGACGAACCGACCCAGGGTATGGGCCATGAGGACGTGCATCGGGTCGCCGAACTCATCAAGCGCGTGTCGGCCGGCCGCACCATCCTGATGGTGGAACACAACATGGGCGTGGTTTCGACCATCGCGGACACCATCACCGTGCTGCAGCGTGGCGCGGTGCTGGCCGAGGGTTCGTACGCCGAGGTTTCGGGAAATCCCGCCGTGGTGGAGGCTTACATGGGCAGCGCGGATGGCCAGCTTCAGGGAGCGCACGGATGAGTACGCCCGCATTGGAGATCAAGGATCTGCAAGCCTGGTACGGCGAGTCGCATGTACTGCACGGTGTGGACTTGGTGGTGCAACCTGGCGAGGTTGTCACCTTGCTGGGGCGCAATGGCGCTGGCCGCACGACCACGCTGCGCGCCATCCTGGGCCTGACCGGCGTTCGCAAGGGCAGCATCAAAGTCAACGGAAAACAGATCATCGGCATGGCGACGCATCGCATCGCCCACCATGGCATTGGCTATTGCCCGGAAGAGCGGGGCATCTTCGCCAGCCTCTCGTGCGAAGAGAATCTGTTGCTCCCGCCAGCCCTGACAGGTGCGGGCAAGGGCATGTCGATGACCGACATCTACGCCATGTTTCCCAACCTCGCCGAGCGCCGCCACAGCCAGGGGACACGTCTGTCGGGCGGCGAGCAGCAGATGCTGGCTTTGGCCCGTATCCTGCGAACGGGCGCGCGGTTGCTATTGCTTGACGAGATTTCCGAAGGCCTCGCACCCGTGATCGTGCAGGCCCTGGCCCGGATGATCCGCATGCTCAAGAACCAGGGGTACACCGTGGTCATGGTTGAGCAGAACTTTCGTTTCGCGGCGCCGCTGGCCGATCGTTTCTATGTCATGGAGAACGGCCGCGTGGTCGAGGCTTTTGGCTCGGCCGAGCTCGACGGCAAGATGCCTGTGCTCAACGAATTGCTGGGGGTATAGAACACCGTGGACCTCTTCAATCTACCGAATCCGCCGCTCTCGGCTCTGCTGAGCCAACTGCTCTTGGGGCTGGTCAACGGGTCGTTCTACGCGATTCTCAGTCTCGGCCTCGCCGTGATCTTCGGTCTGCTCAACGTCATCAACTTCGCGCACGGCGCGATGTTCATGGTGGGGGCGGTACTGACCTGGATGGGGTTGGCGTATTTCAATGCTGGCTACTGGGCCATGCTGGTGCTGGCGCCGGCGATCGTGGGCTTGTTCGGCATGCTCACCGAGCGCCTGCTGCTGCGCTGGATCTACAAGCTCGACCATCTGTACGGCCTTTTGTTGACGCTCGGGTTCACCCTGCTGGTCGAGGGTGCGTTCCGATCGGTCTACGGCGTCTCGGGTCTGACCTACGACACGCCAGACGCGCTTTCGGGCGCGACCGACCTGGGTTTCATGTTCCTGCCCAACTACCGGGCCTGGGTGGTGGTGGTCTCGCTGGGCATCTGCTTCGTGACCTGGTTCCTGATAGAGAGAACCCGGCTTGGCGCCTACCTGCGCGCCGGCACCGAGAACCCGCGACTGGTGGAGGCCTTCGGCGTCAATGTGCCGCTGATGATCACGCTGACCTACGGCTTCGGCGTCGCGCTCGCGGCCTTCGCGGGCGTGCTGGCCGCCCCGGTGATCCAGGTGTCGCCGCTGATGGGGCAGAACCTGATCATTGTCGTGTTTGCGATCGTCGTTATCGGTGGCATGGGATCGATCATGGGGGCGATCCTCACAGGACTCGCGCTCGGCGTCATCGAGGGCCTGACCAAGGTGGTCTATCCCGAGGCCTCGTCGACGGTCGTGTTCGTGGTCATGGTGATCGTGCTGCTCATTCGCCCGGCCGGCCTGTTTGGCACACAGAAATGAATCCCATGAAGCAAATCACCCCCATTGCCTACCGGCTGCTGCTGGTCGTGCTCATTGCGGCGCCCTTCCTCGGCGCCTACCCGGTGTTCGTGATGAAGCTGATGTGCTTCGCGCTGTTCGCCTCAGCTTTCAACCTGCTGCTCGGCTACACCGGCTTGCTGTCCTTCGGCCACGCGGCCTTCCTCGGCGGCTCGGCCTACGTGGCCGGCCATGCGATGAAGGTCTGGGGCCTGAC